>ERZ773031.85-NODE-85-length-51250-cov-7.956011_pt1 | contig 51250 bp, 39 predicted proteins | sample MGYA00511666_ERZ773031 | MGnify/ENA primary metagenome ERZ773031 (study PRJEB29015, sample SAMEA2738135) | human oral metagenome | biome: human oral; feature: human-associated habitat; material: saliva | place: China | collected 2250 ...
ACTGACGGCTATTCATTGAGCTAGTGATAACAAAATAGTCTGTCACACTGGTCAATTCTTGTACGTCAAGCGCGAGGATATCCTCCGCGCGTTTCTCATCAGCCGCTTTAACGACTAGTTCTAATAATTCTCTTTCGTTCATTTAATCCTCTTTCAAATAGTGCACATAGGCGTTATAGGTTTCAAGGGTTTGGGGATAGATGGGGAATCCCTGATGAGCTAAATGCTCTACTGTATGAGCTGTCTCGTAAGCTACTGCTTTGTTAAGCGATAGACCTGCAATTTCACGCGCCTCATCTACTCCTGGAAAGGCACGATTATGCTCGATGTAGTCTGCGACATAGATAACTTTGTCAAGATCTGTCATCTGAATCGCTCCTACTGTATGAATTTCAATAGCTCGTAGGATTTCAGGATCTTGTAAATCCAAATCTTCCTGAATTTTGTAAATACCGACCATACCATGCCAGACATTATTGCCCCAGTCTTTGAGGTCAGGATCTAGCTGATAACGGTCAATCAAGTCTAGAAATTCCTGGTCTGACAACTTTTTAGCATAGTCATGAAGGAGACCTGCTAGACCTGCTTTCTCGGCATCCACTCCGAAGCGTTCTGCAAGTTCAATGGCTGCGCGCTCTACACCCAAACAATGGGTCAAACGCTTCTCAGGTAGAAGCTCTGCCATTTTTTTCAATAATTCCTCACGGGAACAGTTGATATAGTCCTGGTATGCCATTAGTAAAGTCCTTCTTTCTCGATATAGTCTAATACAGGCTTAGGTAGGAGAAAGTTAGGTGTGCGTCCTTGGGCAATGAAATCACGCACCATGCTAGATGAAATATCCATGAGAGGTACATCCACCCAGATAACTGGATAAGAAGTCCCTGCCTTGTAACGCGGACGTTGAACCCCTACAAACTGAACTAGTTCCACCAACTCATCAATTCGGTACCACTTAGGCAAATAGTCTACCATATCGGCACCGATAATGAAATAGTAATCTGTGTCTGGATTCTTCTCTGTTAGAAGCTTCATGGTGTCGTAGGTGTAGGAAATCCCCTTACGCTCTAGCTCGATGGTCTCAATAGCTATACCTTCGATTCCATCAATCGCCAATTCTAACATCTTGAGGCGATGGTGTTCAGGAATGGTTTCCTTTTTATCTACGTGAGGTGGTTGGTATTCGGGCATGAGCAGAACCTGATCCAATCCCAACTGTTGGCGCACTTGATCTGCAACAATCAGATGGGCATTATGAACGGGATTAAAATTCCCTCCTAAAATACCGACTTGTTTCCGTTTTTTATCCTTGATTTCTGGCTCTAACTCCACTTTCGTAAAGGGAGTTAATAATTCGATTGCCATAGGTTAATCTCCTTTACTCTTCTGTAAAAACAGTTTTTGGGAGTGTCATTCTTAGATTTCTTTAACTTTTTTAGAAATCTTGCGATTTTCTTTCTTGCTTGATTGTTTATACAAAATCAAGATGCGTCCGATTTTTTGAACTGTGTCCACACCGATTTCTTCTTCCAAGATTTCAGCTACTTCGTGGATATTCTCATCTGTGTTTTGTAAGAGAGTAACCTTGATCAATTCACGAGCGTCAAGTGCTTGACGTACGCTGGTTTTAATTTGGTCGTTGAGACCATTTTTCCCAATTTGGATGATGGGTTTGAGGGTATGTGCCTGGCTGTTAAGGAAGGCACGTTGTTTTGATGTTAATGACATATTTCATTTAAAAGAGTTTCTTTTTATACTTTTCTGAAGTGGTGACGGACGTCAGCAAAGTCCTTCGGACTTTCATGACTAAAATCTGAGCCTAAGGTCTCAGATTTTCCGTTGTTGGTACAATTTCTTGTACCAACTGCCACCACGGCGAAAAGTATTCGTTATGGGCTTGCAATGCTCACATTTATAAAGATAACTCTTTCCTTTCTGTGTTTAAATAATTGCTTTTCGTGTGACGACTACGACGCCTTCTGGTGCCCAAACGGCGACTTTAGCAGTTCCTGTTACACGAATCCAGCCTAGTCCTGAAATAACTAGGTCTGTCTTGTCTTTGATAGTAAAGACATGTTGGACCAGTTTTGGAAAATCTTCTTTTTCCTTGCTATTTGGCGGTGTGAGGAGAGTTCCCAGGTGCTTGTCGTAAAAGGCACTGGCTCCTTCTAGCTTAGTGCGGTGAAGTTTGAGTTCATTGTCAAAGAAAGCTGTGAAACCTTGCTTTTCTCCTGCAATAAAGTCAAAGCGTCCCAGTCCACCTAAAAACAAGGTTTGTTCAGGATTGAGCTGGTATGTTTTAGGTTTGATTTCCTTTTTAGGGCTGACATACTTGAGGTTTTTAGCAGTCAAGTAGTGAGCCATCTGGTGACGGTGGATAATCCCCGGTGTATCATAGATATAAGATCCGTCATCAAGCGGAATCTCAATCTTGTCCAAGGTTGTTCCTGGGAAACGTGAAGTAGTGATGACATTTTGATCACCCGTGATTTCCTGGATGATGGCATTGATAAGGGTTGATTTCCCAACATTGGTCACGCCGACCACATAGACGTCACGTCCCTTACGGTAGTGCTCAATCTTGTCGATTACTTCTCTGATGGCATGCTTGTTTTGTGCTGAAGTCAAGACGACATCAACAGGACGCAAACCTTCCTCGTGAGCGCGCTCCATCAGCCAGTGGGTTACCTTGCTATCCTTAACAGACTTAGGCAAGATGTCTTTTTTATTTCCAACCAAAAGCACATCATTACCTGAGACAAAGCGTGGCAAACCTGGGATAACAGAGCCATTGAAGTCAAAAATATCAATGACATTGACCACCAAGGCATCACTATCTCCTACCTCGTGCAAGAGTTTGAGGAAATCATCATCCGTCAACTGCACATCTGTAATTTCATTATAATGACGAAGACGGAAACAACGTTGGCAATATACTTCTCCAGTTTCCAAACCTTTTTCCAATGCTGACTGAGGTGTAAAACCCAACCCAGTCTTATCTTCCGTCTGAATGGTTGCTCCACAACCAATACAGAGAATTTCTTCCATAGTTAAATTCCTTTTTTATAAGTAATAGGTCCGTACTTCTCAGTGATTTGCTTCATAACACGACGTTCACGAGCTCGGTTGATTTGCGTTTTGATGGAATCGTGCTGCACCAAGGGTTTAACCAAAATCGAGCGAATTCCTGCACGGTGAGCTGCACGAATATCTGTCATGAGCTGATCCCCAACCATGACCACTTCATTTTTCTCATAGTGGAATTCTTTCATCGCTCGATCAATCCCGAAAGTAAAAGGCTTCAAAGCCCAGTAAACATAATCAATTCCAAATTTTTCAACTGCTCGTTGAACACGTTTTTTAGAATTGTTTGAGACTACGATAATGCGAATCCCTGCATCACGAAGATCATGCAACCATCGTTTCATCTCTGGAGTCCCGTCAGGGTTATTCCAAGCAATGAGAGTGTTATCTAAATCTACCAAAACAGCTTTTATTCCCTGTTTTTGCAGGCTTTCTACTGTCAAATCATAAACTGCTTCCACAGCAAAATCTGGCATGTAATGTTCAATCGCCATTCTGGCTCCTTCTCTTTTATTTCCTAGTAATTTTCTTCAGCCATTGAGATAAGGCTGCCCATAAAATCAAGCTAGCCATTAAGATATAAATCCAAGCATTTGGCTCTTCTGTAAATGGTAGAGGAACATTCATTCCGAAGAAACCTGTAATAACCGCAAGTACTGCTAGTAAGACGGAGATAATGGTCAAAATTGTCAAACTATCATTCAGGTTATTGTTTAGGATGTTGTTGTAAGAAGCGGAGAGTTGTTGCAAGACTTGAGAAATCAAATCTGTCATAGACACCAACTGATGGGCTTCAATCATCGCATCATCAAACTGCTCTCGTTCGACATCGTTAAATCTCCGATAAAGAGCATGACCTTGGATATGTTCCAATAAAAGTCGATTTTGTTTTGCCGCTGCTGTCAAGTAAACCATACCAGTCTCCAAGTCAGAGAGGGCGAAAAGATTTTTCTTTGTTGTGGTTTGACGTAGCAAGGCACTAATTTCGTCCTTACTTTTATCCATTTCTTCAATGACGGGATAATAAGCGTTACTAATAATCTCTAAACCGGCAAAGAGAAATTTGTAAATAGAAAGGGACTCATGACTATTCAGATAAGATAACATTTGATCAATGACATAAGCGTTCTTATGGTTACTAATCGTAATCATTCGTTGTTTTTCAACGATAAAGGTCATAGGAATGGCTTCATAGTAATCCTTGTCCTTTTCTAAGTCCAGAACATTGTAGATAAAGGTCACAGTCCCATTCTCACGGTTGTAATCCATATGGGCACGTTCATTTTTATCCAGCGCATATTCGATGGTTTCCTTATCCAATCCGTAGATTTCAGATAAATCTTCAAGATTTTTAATTTTTTCAATATCAAGATTTATCCAGGTACAACCATTTCCTAATTGTTTATCTAAAACCATCATTTCTCCTCTGTCAAACTTCCTCCATTATACCATAAATAAAGGGAAATTTCAGTTCTACTCTTCTCTTGAAAAATTGCTAACTACAGTGATATTACGGTTAGGAACAAAGTGGAGGGCTTGGTCATCACCTCTTAGTTGAGTAGTTCGAATTCCAACACTAACTACTTTCCCCGATACAGTAATGGGACCATTTGTCAAAACGACCTCATCTCCCACATCCAACTGACGTTCAAAGAGAATAAAGAAACCATTGATGACATCTGAAAGGAAACCTTGTGCCCCCATACCAATCGCAACCCCAGCAATCCCAGCACCAGCTAGTAAACTTGATACAGGCAGTCCTAGGATAGATAAAATGCAGTAGACTAAGAAGAAATAGAGAATGTAATTAAAGACATTTTCAAGCAAACGCGAAATTGTCTTCTGTCTTCCCGCGTCCCGATTTGAAAATTTAAGCGATGGTTTCACTATTTTTTTTACAGCCGCATGAAGTAGCTTTTTAGCAATATAAAATAGTACAAATAAAATTAAAAGAGAAATCACTTTGGTCAAGAGATTCTCAAATACTGAGGTTAAATCTAGCTTATCAAAATAACTTTTAAAAAATTCTTGCATGTAAAACTCCTTTCTACTATTATACCATAAAATGACAGAGCTATATTCTTTATAAATATGCGCTTTCATTATTTAAATTTACATTTTACTTGATTTTCAAATATATTTATACTATAATCAAACCACTACAAGAAGAACTAATTATTTTCTTAATGATTCTATTGGAATAGACTTTTTTACCATACCGACCATTAAAATATTAAATCATTTATCTCAAGGAAGTATTCTATGTCTATCACACAACGTACTTTGAAACTAGTCCTAGCAACCTGTTTCGCTTGTTTGCTAGCCTACTTTTTTGATTTATCATCTGCTGTATCAGCTGGTATCATTGCTATTTTGAGCCTTTCAGACACTCGAAGAAGCACCATCAAACTAGCTCGAGATCGCCTTTTTTCAACTCTCCTTGCACTACTGGTTGGTGTCATAGCATTCCAACTGACTGGATATCACATCTGGAGTTTTGGACTGTACTTAGCAATCTATGTTCCCCTGGCCTATAAACTAGGTTGGGAAATTGGGATTACCCCTAGTAGCGTCTTGGTCAGCCATCTCTTAATCCAGCAATCAACCTCACCAGAACTTTTAGTGAACGAACTACTACTATTTCTAATCGGTACTGGCTTTGCACTGCTGGTCAATCTCTATATGCCTTCGCGTGAAAAAGAAATCCAACGCTATCATATTCTTGTTGAAGATAAACTCAGAAATGTCCTTCTACGCCTAGCTTACTATCTAAAAAGAGGAGACGGTCGTAATCAAGCACAACTCGTAAATGAACTTGACCAGCTGCTCAAGGAGGCGCTTAAACTGGTTTACCTCGACCACTCTGATCATCTCTTTCATCAGACAGATTATCATATTCATTACTTTGAGATGCGACAAAGGCAAACTCGTATCTTGAGAAATATGGCTCAACAGATTAATACTTGCCAACTAGCCGCAAGTGAGAGCCTTATTGTCGCACAGCTCTTTTCAAAGACAGCTAGTCAGCTGAGTCAAACTAATCCAGCCTACGATTTATTGAATGATATCGAGAGCTACCTACAGGTATTTCGCAATCGTAGCCTTCCGAAAACTAGAGAAGAGTTTGAGACACGGGCGACTCTCTTGCAACTCTTCCGTGAATTAGAACACTTTATCCAGATAAAAGTCGATTTCTACAACCGTTATTCTGACAATAACAGTAACAAATAAAAACTTCTATCGGCAACTCAGTTGCTAATAGAAGTTTTTTTGTTATTAATAGATTTAATTTTCTCGCTTCTTTCGAATAGACATGAGACTGATATCTCTCAAACTAAAGTAGGTAAGAGCTAGCATCCCCAATGTAATAAAGATTTCTGCTGGAAGTTGGAAGATTTGTAGAGTTGACAGCATCAATAAAATCAAGAGAGCAACCAATCCGAAAACCAGAATAACAACGTTGACCGTTCCCTTAATACTTTGAGGAGTCGCAAAGATATAAAGTAAGAGTAATAAAATCCCTATGATTAGATAGACCATTTTTATCTCTTTCTAGCTCTTATTCAGCTGATTTTTTCTTTTTGTTTGCTTTTTCGCGCTCTGCCTTATTCAAGATTTGTTTACGCAAACGGATTGATTCAGGCGTTACTTCCATGTATTCATCATCGTTCAAGAACTCAAGTGATTCTTCAAGCGTCAAGATACGAGGAGTTTTGATAACCGCTGTTTGGTCTTTAGTAGCTGAACGAACGTTGGTCATTTGTTTCGCTTTCGTGATGTTAACAGTCAAGTCATTTTCACGAGAGTTTTCACCGATGATCATTCCTTCGTAAACCTCAGTACCTGGGTTAACAAAGATGGTTCCACGTTCTTCGATAGACATGATTGAGTATGTTGTTGCCTTACCAGTATCGATAGAAACAAGGGCACCACGGTGACGTCCGCCAATTTCACCTGGAATCAATGGCAAGTATTGGTCGAAGGTATGGTTCATGATACCGTAACCACGAGTCATTGACAAGAACTCAGTTGAGTATCCAATCAAACCACGCGCAGGAACTAGGAAGACCAAACGAGTTTGACCGTTACCAGTTGAGATCATATCCAACATTTCACCCTTACGTTCAGAAAGGCTTTGGATAACAGATCCTTGGTATTCTTCTGGTGTATCGATTTGCACGCGTTCAAACGGCTCGCATTTAACACCATCGATTTCTTTGATGATAACTTCTGGACGAGAAACTTGAAGCTCATATCCTTCACGACGCATAGTCTCGATAAGGATTGACAAGTGCAATTCCCCACGTCCTGAAACGGTCCATTTATCTGGTGAGTCCGTTGGGTCTACACGAAGTGAAACATCTGTTTGCAATTCTGCTTGAAGGCGCTCTTCAACCTTACGTGAAGTCACCCATTTCCCTTCACGACCAGCAAAAGGTGAGTTATTAACCAAGAAGGTCATTTGAAGGGTTGGCTCATCAATATGAAGAACTGGAAGAGCTTCAACTGCATCTGTTGGAGTAATGGTTTCACCAACGAAGATATCTTCCATACCTGATACGGCAATCAAATCACCAGCCTTAGCTTCTTGGATTTCACGACGTTCCAAACCAAAGAAACCAAAGAGTTTCGTCACACGGAAGTTCTTGGTTGTACCGTCTAGTTTAGATAAAGTAACTTGGTCTCCAACTAATGCAAAATTATTGGTTAAGGAATTAATTGAAGATGATGTTATATTGTATCAATATAGTAGATTCAGACCAGATCTTAAATATTATAATGCTATATATTATACAGAGTATGCTTCTGGTTTATTGAAGAAAGCTACTAAACAATTGACTGGTTCAGATAATAATTAATTCATTTATATAATATCTATATGAAGTCCGGTAGAGAATATTCTCTACCGGATATATTTTCGTTTAAAAGAAAGGAGGAAAGACTTATGAAAGATAGAATTATACTTATAGGTTTATTGTTAATTGCTGTAATTTTGGTGTGCAGTATATCTATTATATCAGATAGTGGAAATCCACAAGAAAGAGCCGTTATGATAAATAACCACGAATTGAATGGATTTGATACCAAAATAGGTGGTACAGTTGTTATTAAATATAGCACTAAGTATCTAAATAACTGTATTGCTGATATGGAATCTCGTGGTTATGTTGTTAAACAAGTAGAAGAAAAATCTGGAACTCTTCATAATTTAACAGTAGTAGTCTATGAAAGGAGGAAATAATAATTGCAATCAACATTATTAGGTTTGAAGTATTATGATAGTGAAAATATCTATCGAGTTCGTAATGAACTATTTGACTTCATCGGAATGGATGAAGACTTTACTAAAGAACAGAAAGTTCTTAAACGTAAAGAATTGAAAAACAATTATAAACTCCTAATCCCATTTGGATATATGGAAATCTATTGGACTGGTAAATCTAAAAATGATTATGATTTGGTATTCAAATATCATGACGTTAGAAAAGATCAATGGTATATAACATCTGTTGATATAACCAATACTATTCTAATTTCTAGAAGTACAAACAGAATGGTTTATGAAGATATCGACGAAATGCAACCTACCGATACCAATAGACTATATACTAAGTTTGCATTCTATATTGATGATAATATAGAAACTGTATTAGAATTGATTCCTAATCAAATTAGAAAGGATTTGAATCTATTATCTAAAGCATATTTTAGAGATACATTCGAAGAGTACTTGGCTTCATTCTTACAATCTATAGATCAAATCAATGGTATTATGCCGTATGAACTAGAGATAGAACGATACTATAGTAGAGATGTAGTCTTATTAACTCAAGAGTGTTTGGAAGATCTTCAAATGATTATCTCATACCAATTACTAAAAACTTATTGTGCTGAGTATTGGTATGATGTGAATCTCAAAGCAATCAGAAATGATTACGAATTGATTAGAGATATTAATACGAAGAAGTTATTCGTATTTAAATATCTCAAAGGTGATTTCATATTCGAAGCATCTCGTATCGATCAAGCATTTACAGAGGAAGAATTAGAAGTATTCTTCGCTCATTAAAAATTATTATAAGCATATAATATATTATTGAATAGAGAATGTTTCATCATCGTCATTGTATTGATCGTTCACTTAAACCAAAAGAAATCGTTTCTCTATTCGTAATTAATTTATTGCTGAACTATATTGTAATGGGTCAAAATATGATTCAGCAAACTTTTAGAACCTGCCAGTAGGACCAGGCAGTGATACATGGTCCGTTTTATTAGCCAGGAGGTATTCAAAATGGCAACAACTTTAGAAAACGTCGAATTAACTAACTTCGACAAAAAAGCTACCGACAAAAAAGCAACAGCAGAAACTAAAAAGGTAGACAAATTGGAATTCGATACAATCGAATTCAAAGGTGCAAGTACTAGCATTTATACTACTACTCGTAACCTTGGTGCATCTATTGCACAAACACTACGCCGTGTGAGTGAGGATGTAGTGGCTTGTACTGTTTATCCAGATCCTAAGACTGGCTTAAAAGCTACGTTGATCTTGACAAACAAACCAGCTGTAGAAGGTAAAACTAAATTCGTAGTTTCCCCTAAACAAAAAGAACAAGCTAAAGGCGTATTCGCTCGTATGACTGAACGTTCTACTAGCGACTTCCGTCAATTGTTAGAACTTACTGAAGATGGTAAAGGTAAACTTGCTGATATCATTCCTGCAGTATACTTCAAAAACAATAATCCTGTATACAACATCAAACAAGATGGTACTGTAAACTGGATGAATGCTTCTAAAGATTTTGTTGAAGGTGGCTACTCCTTAATCGGTGGTGAACCACATGCTTACAAAGCAATCATCATTGATTTGCCTAAGTTCCTTCAAAAGATGTATGGTCGTACTAATGAAAAAGGCGAAACATTCCTTTACACTGTAAATATTGTTCGTCCAGAAAACAACAATAATTACCCATTAGTAGGTCAAACTAACATCTCCTACATTATTCAAATTACACAAATCAACGAAGCTATCGTTGAAGCTAACTTCAACGTTACAAACGGTCAAGACGTAGATGCGTTTAGCCCAAGCTTCACAAAACAATTCTAATTTAATTTAGGAGTATAAGGTTGGGGAGATAGTCATATGACTATCTCCCAGTCTTATATTATTTTTCATTATGAGGTAAACAACATGGCAAAAGAGATGGATTTTTCCTATACTGTAGGCGACATTGATGAGCCTATTGATTCTCGCGGTAATTCTGTAATTATGCTCCGTAAATTAGCTTGGGGTTCTAATGCAGAAAAACTAGAAATCCGTAGATGGATTATTGACATTGATTCTGAACGTGCTAATAAAGGTGTTACTTTCTTAACTGAAGAAGGTCCGCATAACTTAGTACGTGTTATGGCTGAAAAAGGTTTTGGTCATACTCATGAAATTATTAATGCAATCAAAGATCGTGAAGACTTTGATGATGCTTTAGCTTCTATTGGTAAGAAAGCTCCAAAGGGTAAACCATCTGAAGAATTCTATGATCCAAAAGAGGCTTGTGGTCTTTAATAGAAAGGAGCTGATTTACAATGGCTCTAGAAGATAAAGCCCAGACAGAAGTCACTGGTGATACCAAAGGTCCTTTTATACAATTTATTGATTGCCCTCATAAAGGTGAATATAAATGTAAGTATATCGATAATAATGGCAAGTGTTCTTTTGAAACTTGTGTAATCGATAACGTAATTCCACCTCGAGTGGTATTATGGTACTTCCGTTGTATTATTTGTGACCGTGAAGATGCAATAAGACCAGCAGAACACAGAGCTCCATTCTGTCGTAGCTGTATTAATCGCATGCTGAAAGCCGAAAAGCTTCCACATAACTGTAGATATTGTGGTAAGACAATAAACAGCCCAGTAAATTGGTTCTTATCTGGCATTTGTGATGAATGTGATGGTATACTCAAAAAAGTAGTAAACCATTGGCGAAGGAAAGGTCCATGGTAATAGGTTATGGTAAAATTAGTAGAGCAGATTCCTATCGAATCGTACTTTCATGGTAAGTTCATTACCTATAAAGCATTAGATAGAATAGTTCAAACAGAATTTGCTAATTCTAATGCAGATAAAGTTAATATCTTTATTGACTTATACCAATTCTTAACACCACCTACTGGTCCTGTCAGAATTAATGACTTCTTCGTTGCATGTTCTATGGTTATTAATTATGCTGGTCATTTAAGAAACTTCTTTAGAAAATACTATAATACGGAGTCTAAGATTATCTTAGTTGCTTCGAACGGTATGTATAAGAAGTCAGCTAAATTACTAGCAGGATATAATAAGTATTATAATAAACGTTTTGCTGACGCTGGTGATAGTTACAATAAGATGATAGAATCTAACTTGAGTCTATTACATCTACTTTGTCCTTATCTACCAGATATTTACTTCAAGGTTGGTTCTGTTGATGCTACTATTATGATCAAACACATGCTAGATCATAACTATTTTGGCGGAGATAGGACAGCTAACTTAGTAATATCGACGTCACATTACATGTACCAATTACCTAGTACTAACCCAGAAGTTGTAGTGGCTAGACAAGCAAGAACATTTGCTGAAGATAATTCATATTCATATAACTCTATAACTTGTCTCAATACATTCTTGTATGAAAACAGAAAGTTTGTCCCAGAATTCCCTATAAATCCTAAGTTCATATCTATGCTTATGATATTAAATGGTATTCAACGGTTAGGTGTTAAAGCTAAAGTTTCTCTACCTACTGCATTAGATATCATTAATGGTCTAATATCTGGTATAGAGCATGACTGTAATGCATTATATAATGGATTCTGTGACTACTATCTAGCTAATCCTAAAAAGAAATGTCCTATGGAACAACAAGAGTTTGTTGATAGATTTATGGCTATAGATATCAACTACCAATACTTGGTTTATGAATCTATGAGTGAATCTAGACTAGATGATTATCTAAAACGTAAGCAAGATCCCGATGCGGTTAAGGAGATAAATAATAAGTACTTTAAGACAAATCCTATAATCTTAGAAGATTTGTAATTCTTCTAAATTTTAATGATATAATATAATAGTGAAAAGGATATTTCATATTATATTTATTATCTTAGGAGGTTTCACATTATGAAAACGTCTTTCTTGTTTAAAGCTTTTATCTCTTTATTGGTCGCATTTAATGTAATGACCAAATACTTATTCGAGCAATATGCTGACATGGCATTAGCTGGAAGAAATTATAACTATGGTATCGAATCCGGAATGTCTGATGCATTCTTGTATTTTATCGGTGCTGTTTTAATTGGCGTGATCGTATGGTTTGCTTGCATGCTTCTATTCTCTTTCATTGGTCGTTTGATAAACAAACAAATCAATGGAAAACGTAGAGCTAAAAAAGAGGATAAAGAAGGTGATGTATTCCATGATTAATACTCACCTCTTCGATCCCGAATTTGATGACACAGAAGTTGTGTTCATCGAATCAATAAAGGGAAGCATTTTTGCTTCCCTTTTATTTTTTTTTATTTTTTATGAAAGGAGGTTGATTAGATGAAGTATGAGTATGATATAAGTATGAAATGGACAAATACTGATGATAAAGGTGCTGTAGATACTTTTGATATTGCTCCAGAGAATATAGTATTACTATCCATGGATAATAACTATGAAGAAGCTCTTATGCCAGTTATGTATGCTAGATTATCTATAGACAAGAAAGACATGGATAAGATGGTACAGTTTGCCAAGACAGCTACTATCGTATTAACTCTTTCTAAAATGAAAGCAGAGAAAGATAGTACTGATGGTGACGCAAAGGGTAAAGCTATTACTCCTTATAGTGGTGAAATGTCTTACTTTATCGATAAGGATATAAACTACAATACAGACATAGACTATGCTGGGTTCAATAAAGATACTAGTGATAAACTAGAAACCTTTGCCATAGGTCTTATGTTTAAAGAATGTATTACTGCTAATAAGCAGACTAATAATACAACCTTTATTAATACAGATCCATTTAATGCAATACTATCGTTCATTAAATCTACTCCTTTATTGGTAGAGAAGTTTGAGCATAATGAACCTATACCTCAGCTTATTGTACCACCACAAGAATCTCTATATAAAACAATAGAGTTCTTCAATAATACGGCAGTATTCTATAATACAGACTATCGTTTCTATATAGAACCTGGTTGTATTTATCTTCAATCTACATCTGGTAATCCAGTGCAAAAATCATCTGAACCTGCTACTGATGTATTATTTGATATCAAAGCTATAGATGACGAATCGGCTGAAATTGAAGGCTTGATGTATGATGATGAGAAGAAACTATATATGGCTACCTTGAATGTAAAAGATACTGTATATAGAATCGATAATAATACTACAAAACTTTATAATCAAATTGCTACAATTCTTGACCCATCTAAGAATAACACTATCGTTATGCTTGATCAAGTTAATGAAGCAATGAATAAGATTAAGAAGACTGTTAATAGTATTAAGTCTACTATAATCGATAAAGCTAAAGCTATGGCTGGTATTCCTAGTGATACTTATGACCAAGAATGTAAACTTAAAGACTATGCAGCTCAGTTACAATCTGTAGCTGATAAGTGCACAACTGAAGTTACTAAGGGTATCAATATAGTTAAAGATATACCAGTAAATACTGGTAGCGAAAATGCTACTAATCAATACGTCTTATCTGCTAAAGATAAGCAGATGTATCTAGAAAAACTAGATAAGAAATTCAAAGAACTTGAAGAAGCCAAGAAAAGTATTCCTAAAGTTCCAGAAGAGTTTGGTAAAAATAAACAACTTCTTACTCAAGCTATGTCTAAGCTAACTGGTCTGGGTGGTTTATTAGGTGGTGTATCTCCTATTAATGCACCAGACAATGTTGAAGCTACAAAGAAAGAACTTGATCAAACTAAAGAGACTATAGCTAAACAAGAAAAAGAATTAACTACTCTTGTACAAAAAGAAGTAGAAGGTCAAGCTAAAGTTGTCGATATAAATCAAGAGATTAATAATATCTTTAACGAAATCTCTAAGTCTTATATTGCATCTGAAAGCTCTGGTAGTGTACTTGACCCGTTGGGTTTAGTTGTAGGTAACGTTCGTGGTTATAACGAAGATTTCTCTGAAGTTGTAGAAAAAGTTAATAAAGAAATGGCTGAATATAAAGCCAAGAATTCTCAAGTAAAAGAAGCAGTTGAAGCTGTAGAACCTAAGGTTCAATCTATGGATTCATTTAAGAAAGATCTTAAGTCTAATATCATTGGTCAAGTAAAAGATTTACGCTCTGGATTATTAGAAGATATTCGTAGTATTGGTGCAACTGCTCGTAAGACATTAGACCAAATGAAGTCTTCTGTGTCTGATATAGTCAATTCTGTAAAGTCCCTGGACTTCTCCATTGACTCTCTTGATGACATTCAAAAAGACATTAACACTGTTAAAGACTTGTCCAAAATTGGACGTTTGGGCATCTCCAGTTTTAATGCGTACCTAGATATCTCCGAAGGGAGACATAAATCTGGTACAATGATTGTAAGGGTTGAAAATGATAACGTCAATATGGTTAAGAATATTAAGTCTCGTATAGAGAATAACACTAGACGTCTAACTCTAAATAAAAATGGATTAGATACTACAGTTATTACTCCTAATAAGAGATATATCGTTCATAACTATGACGCTCATTCTAATAAAGATGGTGTATTTATTTTAAATCGTAAGGTTGATATATTTAGCCGTCATGGTGGTAAGTTTGCTGTTAATACAAGAATCCAATTAAGTAAAGTTCAAGTTGAATCTAACCAAAATACCGCAAATGAAAAATCATTTAATAAATTGGTTAAAGGTGATTGGAAAGATATTGTTGCTTCTTCTAAATCTATTATAGAAAAAGAAATGGGTAATAATATTCCATTACACAACTTAACTGAATTGATGAATTATAGTCTTAAAATAGATAAAGATTATAATGACTTCAAAGGTTCTAATAGACCTACAAGTGATTTTGTTAAACAACAAGCTATCGGTTATATCCAAAAGAATAGAAGTTCTGGTGCTCTATCTGGTATTATTAATAAAGCAAATAATATTAGTAAGAAAGCTGGATTTGATTTGAATGGATATGTAGACCATGAGATAGAAAGTATAGTTCCTAAAGAAAATAAAGCAGATACATCTAATACATCTCCAGCTCCTGATAAGCCTATTATCAAAGTAACAAGAGATGAATAATAATTTTGCGAAGAATATGGAGGTACCGAATATTCGGTACCTCCTATTATTCCGTTTATTTTTAACCTTATTGTTGAGGTTGAGTACCATTTTGTTGAGCAGGTTGTTCAACACCATTACCAAGACTCTTCAATAATTTGGAGTAGTCTACATAGATACGTTCATAAGCAGTAATTTTAGCTGTATGTACAGAACGCATTACGTTTTGGTAATTGATAGCTAATGTGCTAATAGCATTAGCTGCTTTCTTTTCAGGGTCAGAAGTCGCATTACCTTCACCAGAAGTTACAGATTTGCCATCTGGAGTTTTAATGCTCATACCAGGACCGTCATCTTTTTGATCTGCTTCTAAATAAGATTGAATGTAATTCTTAATATCTTCATAAGTAACAGAGTTATGTTGAGGTTGTTGTTGAGCAGGTTGCTGTTGAGGCTGAGCCTGTTGTTGTGGTTGAGAGTTTTGAGTTTGTTGAGATTGACCAGGAGGTAATTGTTGTTGTTGAGGTTGTTGCTGATCTTGTTGTTTATCAACTTGAGTTAATCTATCTAACTTGTCGCTAATAATCTTTTCTACAGCAGCTACATCTTTAGTTTGTTTATCAACTAAATCACTATAACCTTTGAAGTCTTTACAGAATTCAATAGCGTCACCAACAATGTTTTTAACTGGATGGTCAATCTTACCATTCATTGTTCCATAGAATTGAATTTTACAGAACTCGGTGAAGTTATTATCTCCACCAGGAGTGAATGGACGGCTAAATCCTTTTACTTGAGTTTGGATATCTTCTACAGAAGCAATAGTACCTTTTTCTGCATTAGCAACCAATTGGTTAATATCAGGTAATGTAACATTTTGAATGTTTTTCAAACCTTGTTTATAATCACCGAATGTTGCAATAGCATTAGAGTTTTGACCATTAGTACGGATAGCTTCTTCATTTTGAGCAATGTATGCTTGCATATCTTTAACACGAGTTTCCATAGAAGTTTTGAACTTAGCAAAGATATTTTGCAAGAACTGTTCAAATTGAGCCCAGATTTTACGGAAACGAGTAGCCAAGTTGCCTTTATCATTGTATGCTTGTTTAAGTTTATTAGCAGCTTGTTGTGCCATTTGTTGCATATCTTCTTTGTATACCAATTTAGGGTCATCGAAGTATGTAGCATAGAATTTATCAGCTGCTTCTTGAAGCAATAATTCTTTAGTTAGGTATTCATACTCACATTCAATAGCAGAGGATTCTAAAGCGTAAATAGGTTCTTCTACTTCATCATCCATAATACCCAAACCAAATTCATCTTCAAACTCAAAGGATTCGAAGATAGAATCTTTGTCCATTGGTTCTGGTTTTTCTGTAATATTTTGATCAGCTAGAGCATAAGCATCTTTAGCATTTAAGAATTCAGCGATAGCATCTGCTTTAGCAGCGTATACTACATTAGCTTTAGATAAGTAGCAAGATACATAACAAGCAATAGCTTTAGAAAGTTTTTCTGCGGCATATTTAAGTTGGTCTGCTTGTTGTTGTGTAGGAGCTACAACCTCTCTATTAAGTTTATTAGTAATAGATTGGAATGCTGCTACAGCTTTACGGAATGGTGTGCTATAAGCATTTACGATATTAGGTACATCGCCTTTAATATCTTGATATAATTTACCATTATTTTCTGGATCGATAATAGCACGAACGATAGCACTACCACCACGGAAGTAAGTATAAGCTTTAATACCTAAAGACTCTTGATCTTCATCATTAGCATTAGTTTTAGAGAAGATATTGTTATAAACCAAAGCTTCTTGATCGCTAATAGTTTTAAGAGTTTCGATGAAAGTTTTGTGTAGAGTAGTAACAGCTTCATCACTAGATAGAGTATAAGTTGTACTAGTACCAGAAATACCAGAGAAGATACTAGAATCTAGTTTTTCTAAAATGTCGTTAAGGCTATCTAAATTTGGAGTTTTATTATCGTTCAAGTTAGTATAGCTATAACCATTATATGGAGCCCAAGTTGTATTAGTGGAATTTGCTTTCAAACCGGAATATAAAATATTCTTGGAGATAGCTTCTTCTGTTCTAGCTGCTTTATTTAAAACATCAGCAACTAAATCATTACCATTAGATACGTCGGCAGGGATTTCCATATTTTCTACAGCTTCAGCAAACATTGCTTTGGAAATTGTACATTCTTTATCTGTATTTAAACGAGTATAATTACCATTAAGAATATTGCAGGCTTGTTCTTGTGTAAAAATAGGTTTCACTTATAGAACCCTCCTTTAAAAATAAAGTAATCAGAAATTATATAAGTGTTATGATGATAAAAAGAGGCATAAAACCCCTTAAATCAGAAAATTAGTAATAAAAATACCCACTACCCAATATTGGGTAGTGGGAAATTTGTTCATCTATTATTTACCAGTTTTTTGTTTTGCAACTTTGTATGCAGAAACACCAAGAACGTACATAACAGAACCAGCAACGCTGATTAAATCAGTAAGGATAAGTTTGATAACTTGTTGACCTTTAAGATTAATCAAAGTAACTTTACGAGCAGCTTCTTTTTCGTCACCACTAGCAGCTTTACCAGCGTTTTCAATTGCAATTTCCAAAGTTTTTTGGAATTTTTTGATTACTGCATCAGCTTTATTAGTAGTTTCGTATGCTTTGAATACTTCTTCACCTTTAACAACTTTAGCTGTAGCTTTACCGAATTTTTCTGCAAAGCTTTCGGAAGGTTTGTAGTTGTTTAATTCTTCTAAGCTGCTACCGGAAATGCGTTTGAATGCAGCATCACCGAAATCAACCAAGTCAGATACTACGTTAGCAACGGAATTGATTTTTTCACGGAATTTAATTTTAACGTCAGATTTGTTGATGAATTCAACGATATCGGATTTACCAACAGTTTTAAGATTTTCTTCAGCTTTTTTATGACGTTCAGCCATGCTAGTTGCTAATTTTTTAAGTACGAAGTTGATGAATTGGTTCCATTTAGCTTTGATTTTAGCTACTAAATCTTTCAAGAAAGCTTTAGCTTTATCCATAGCTTCTTCACGGAATGCATCCAATTCAGTAGATTCAGTATGAATCAATTCTTGTTCTTTAATGTCAAAATGAGCCAATGCTTCGCCGAAACTTAAAAGATCTTCATATGCATCACAAGCGGATTCTACCATATATTGATCTAAAGTCATATTAGGGATATCTAAACTAGCAGACTCAGTTACAGTTTTTGTAATAAACATAGTTTACTCCTTTATATTTATCATAAATGATTTATTAAGTAAATATAGTTAGGGATGAAGTAACCATAATACATTAATAATTTGTTTTCATAATAGGATTATAAAAAATTAATAATCAAATCCTAGTGCAATATTGTGGATACCATTAACAATTGCATAGAAATAACGTTGAATACGAATTACAGCAGCTAAGTAATTCTTACGACATTGTACCATTACCCAGTTAGCTGCACTGGCAACTTCTTTTGTTTCTGCTTTGAAGTTATCTAATTTCTTCATAGCATCATCAATATAACCTTTACCGTCTTTGATATGGGTTTTGATATTAGCCATAGCAGCTTTAACGTCTACTTTAAGAACGAATGTTTCAATAGCACCAAAACCAATGCCTTTATCAGCACTGTAATCAGTAACACCATATACTTCTTTAAAACGTTTAGAGAAGTCATAAGACTTACGATCTTCTTGAGTTTTATTGAATGCAATGTCTGTGATAACATCCAATTCTTTAGGTAGGATTTCGTTAAATACTACTTTAATGAATTGAGAGATTTCTACAGGTTTGCCTTTATATTCAGGAATTTTACCCATCAAACCACCAAATGGTAAGTTAGCTACACCTCTATATTTAGCAGAGAATGCATTTAATCGTTTATTTAAGTCAACGATTTTAGAAAGGGCTTTATAACGCAATTCTAAAGAAGAAATAATTTTCTTTGTAAGATAAGCAATAAATTGATACCATTTAGCTTTGATTTTAGCAATCAAAGTAGAAAGGAATTGTTTAGCTTTCTCCATAGCATCTTCACGGAATGCATCAAGATCGGCAGATTCAGTATGAATCAATTCCTGTTCTTTGATATCGAAATGAGCCAATGCTTCATTGAAGTTCAATAAGTCTTCATACGATTCGCAAATAGAATCGATGAGATTGAATTCTTGAATATCAATATCGGCAGACTCATTCATAGTTTTAGTAATAAACATAGTCTATACCTCTCTAAATAATTATATTATTAATTCAGTATACACTAGGGATGAATTAGTTATACTTAATAAATTGTTTTTCTGATCTATATTGAGAAAACCACTAGCTAATATTAGCTAGTGGTAATATATTATTTTTCTTCTTCAGATTTAGCCGCTTTAGAAATTACTTTTTTAGCAGTATGAATAGCTGCACCATAAGCAATAACGATGCGATTAATTTGTTTAGCAGCATAACGCATAGCTACAGTAATAGCTACACGACCTTTAAGAGCTACAAAGTTTGCTTTCTTAGCATTTTCTTTAGCCTCTTCAGCATTATCTGTTTTATAAGAACCAAGTAACAATGCAAGACGGTTTTCTGCATCTTCACAAAGTTCTTTGAATTCAGTGCCAGCAGCTTTGATATCGATCAATTGAGTAGTAACTTCTACTTCAATTTCTTTACCAAGAACAGCTTTGAATTTATCATCAATTTCTTTAGTAGAAATATCATCTACTGTAGATAAGGAATCAATGATAGAACCTACGCATTTAGTTAATGCTTCGATACCAGTGCTAGCAGAAGTATTTTCGTAAGTTTTGATTTTAACATCTTTACCTTCTAGAGCAGATTTAACTTGTTCTACGGTAAGATTGTTTTTCTTTAAATCACCAAATGCTTTATCAGCAAGTTTTAAAACAGTTTGGTTGTATTTTTTAATTACAAAAGCGATGAATTGTTGCAAACGAGTTTGTAATTTTTTAACTAAAGTATCTAAGAAACCTGTGCCTTTATTAGCTGCTTCTTCACGGAATGCATCTAATTCAGCAGATTCAGAACAAATCAATTCTTGTTCTTTAATATCAAAAGAAGCCAACGCTTCATTGAAGTTAGCTAAGTCTTCATAAGATTCAGCAATAGATTCAATTAAAGCTTCTTCTACAGATTCACAGGAAGCGAAGATACCAAGAGATTCATTAGATACTTGTTCAGTTTTAGTATAGAACATGTATATCCTCCTTAGTAAGTTAGGGAGGATAGGGATGAAGTATCCTCCAAATAAATCAATTTATATTAGAATAAAGTTAAAGCATCATCGTCGGAGCCATTAACTTCATCTTTAGTAAGACGAGGTTTAACTCCTTTAAGAGTACTATCGATTTTCTTTTGTGCAGGTACAACTTTAACTGCAAAGAAGTTAGAAAGTTTGTCAAAGAACGCAGCAATTTTCAATTGACGTTCAGCTACATCTTTAGCACCAGCATTAGATTTAATGCGTAATGCATTAGCTTCTAACAATTTTTGTTGTACGGAGCAGTAATTAGATACACTTACTCGTACAGCGTAGAATAAGTACACCAATTCACGGATAGTAGGAATAATAACTGTAGCAATGATAACGAAAACAGCAGCTGCAACTCCTAAAACAAACTTAACCATAGTACCAATTGCAATAGTTTCAGCAGCGAAGTTTTCGGATTTAACTTTCATTAGACCATTAGCAACTTTTTCAAGTTGTTTCTTTTCCACCATACTATTGAAGTTTCTAATAGCTTCGTGGACCATATAGAATTTAGTTTTGTATTTCTTAACATTACTAATTTCCATAGATACAGTATGATCAGGATTCTTAACAAATTCTACACATACTGTTGTGAAGTAAGCGATGTCGGCAATGATTGCCATTACGATTGTATTATAAAGGTATTTCAAAATATGAATATTAAGTTTGAAACCTTTGATAAAGATAATCTTATTAGATTCTAAATAAGCAAGAGCTTTTTCGATATCTTTTACATCTTCTTCACCAGACCCGGATTGAATTGCAAGTTCTTTAAGAACAGCAATAGATTCTCGAGTCTTTGCATAGTATTTGAATTTAGTGATGTCACCTTCAGAATCTTCGATTTCTTTGTAATCTGTATCTTCAAGTTTATCAACTAACATACCATACAATTTGTTAGCCAATACAGCCATAGCCTTAGGATGTTCTTCTTCTGTAAAAGAAGTAATGGTCATGATTGTATCGGGATCTTTAGGAAGCAATTGATCAAATGCTTCTTGAATTTCTCTACGCATATTTATATCCCTTTCCTTATCGTTGTCCTACAAGAAGATTGATAATCTTTTTATATTCTTTACCGTCAGATTTTTCAAGAGCGGTATAAGACATAGTTGTGAATTGACGGCTAGCATCATCAAATAAATATGTAGCACGTTCATTTACATCATCGGCAACGAAGAATGCAAGGAGATTATATTGAGAGATAAGATTTTCAACTTCAGAGATAGTGGCTTTGAAGTCGTATTCTTTGTTAAGAGTAGCTAATGTATCTGCAGAAATAACTAAAGATACAATGCCACCGTATCCACCACCATTATTCAATAATCTTGCTTTGTTACGAATAGCACGACGTTCTAGAATCTTCCAAACGCTGTTAGAAGATTTTTGAATTTTGATAGCATCTAATTTAGCTTTATCTAAAGCAAATAAGAAGTCTTTCAAGAAAGAAATTTCTCGAGTTGTACTACGAATAAAGTTGAATAATGTATTCTTATCTTTATTCTTAGAAGAAATACGATAAATAACTTCATCTTGAGGAACGTATTGGATTTTAGCTTTTACACCAACAGCAACATTAGTTGCAACACCAGTGTTACCATTGTGCAATTTAATCACCAATACAGAAGGCATCATATTATTTACTTTTTTGATATCTACATCTTTTACATCGGCAATAGAACCGCGACTAGTTTTAATACCATTTATTGTTTGGGTATCAACATCTTCATCAATAGGAGCTGGGTAGCTTTCTTTGAAGATATAAGAGTCGATAGTAAGATTTTCTTCACGGATGGTTTTCATCAAATGGTCTAATGCTTCATAAGATTCAGTAGTAACCATTGTTTCCATACGTTGAATATAATCTTCGATATCGTCGGAATTCAAATTCTTATGAATTTTACCGATAACATCAAACGCAGTTTCGTTATCTTTTAAAGCTTTTGCGGAGATTGCGGAGAAAAGCAATTGAAGCATAACCAAAGCTTTACCTTCGATAGAACGAGTAAGTAATTGAGCTGTATTTAAAGATACAGATTCATCTACTAAAACTGGGAAGGTTAAAACTAGATTGGATGCAGCTTTTGCAATCGAGCTAGCTGATAAGATATTGCCTTTATTAGAACCAAAAGTTTTCTTTAGGACTTCAACAGGGCTATCGAGACTATCGAACAATTTTCCAAGATCACTGAGAACAGTTTCGTGGATACCGTTAATATCTCTTTTATTCAATTAGGGTACCTCCTTTTTAAAGATTTAAAGTGACCTATATGGGCACATTTAATTTAATGTAAATAATATTACTATAATACAATGCTGCCATTTTGGCTGGTAGGAATACATTGGGAAAACATTAAAATAACTTTAGAAAGGAGGAAAAATGGCTTCAATCGATGAATACAATGAGCAGGATTTTAACTCGTTAGATAATGCATCTTTGCCTGGTGGTTCTAAGAATGTAAACTCTATGGAGATACAAAACTTAGTGACTAAACAGACTAATGGTTCAGCTATCTATGCAGACTTGCTCCAGAAAACAAATTTAGATATCGATAATTCTGCTGGTGATCTAGCTAGATTTATCCGTGCCAATGGTATATACCAACGTAACGATTTCGATGACTTTAATACATTCTACTTATTCCCTAGAATGGACCCATATAAAATGCTTGGGACTACTAGAGAATATGTATTCTTTACGAAACCAGATTTACATATCTTCAGAACTACTGGAGATGCTGAGAATAAAGATGGAAGTATTTTAAATCCAGAAATCGCAAATGACCCATTCTTCAGAATGATGGTATCTCGTGGTTATGCCTATTCTGTATTAGCAAACTTGCAATATACAGCTCCTGGATTTGATAACAGAAATCCATTTATTCCTATCCTATCCAACTATAAACAATCCAACTTGGAACTAAACAGTGTTACAGCTGATGATATAGAATCTGCGGTGAATATGTATGGTACAAAAATTTCTTATCGTCAAAGTTCATATAGATCCGATGAATATACTGACTTCTCTCTAGACTTCAGAGATGATAGATACTTAAATTGCTACCTGTGGTTTAAAGCTTATGATCATTATCAAAAACGTAAAGCTGAAGGTAGAGTATCTCCAGCCCATCAAGAATATTCAATTCATAAAATTATATCTGACCAAATGACATTGTTTAAATTTATCGTTGGTGAAGATGGTGAAACTATTATTCATTGGTCTTGTATTTGGGGTTGCTATCCTAAGTCTGTACCAAGAGAAACTTTCTCTGATATGCCAGCTGATGGACAACTTCATTTCTCTACTCAATGGCATGGTAGTTTCCAAGATGATATGAATCCTAAGATTCTAGATCATTTCAATTGGTTATGTAACGTTCGTATGTATGGTAAGAAAACAGAAGAACTCCCTATGTACGATGAAACAATTCAAAATGTAACAGGTGAAGCTGCATTCTGTCCATTTATAGAACAATACAAACCAACCAATTCTGATATCGTTCAATATAAATTGAAGTGGTATCAAATTCCAAATAAGTCTTATGATTACGATAGGAGGTAACTTTAAATGGCTAATGAAGCTATCGATAATGGCACCGATGCCATTAATAATCTGATAGAAGAAACAAGTGATCATACGATAACTCCTAGTATATATGAATTAGCTGCCTTCGTCGATTCTATCAAAGCTAAATATATCGATATCCCAGATGATACTTTAGCTCTAGGTTTATATGGTTATCTAAACGAAATTCATTCCAATATCCTAGAGAATGTATCTGTAATGGCTGCAGAATATTCTAATGAAGCTAACCCAACTAGAGCACAATTAGAACGTAACGTTCTCTGCCATGCATTAAGTCTAGGTATTGATAATATCAGAGCAACTCCAGCATCTATTAACGTAACTCTCTTCTTACCAGAGAGTGCATTGATAGCAAATATGACTAATGATAGATTTGTACTCGATAAAGAGTATGAATTTAATATTAATTCTACTGGAGATAGTCGTGGTACTTCTTACGTCTATAAATTAGACTACGATATCGTTATCCGTAGATCCAGAACTCCTAGTGGTAAATGGATTTATACTGCGGTATATGATATCGATGGTAATAGTTCTTATTCTGACATCGTTAACCCATACTTACCAACTGTAGGTGTGGTTAAAGTAAACGATGATCAAATGATTGCTATTCAAACTAAAGTTAGACAAGTAGTCCATGACAGATTCTATAAGAAGATTATTGTAACTAATCCTCTTGAAACTAAAACAATTTCATTTACTTTCAATAATCAACTAGTTGATTTCTATATTGAAGTGAATGAAGGTGGTAAGATTCATAAACTTAAATGCCTATATGATGGTTTGTATTCTCAAGTTCCTAATGAAGAATATTGTAACTATCAATACGTAGATGATTCTACTATTCGTATTACATTTAACCGTGACTCTTATCAACCACGTATGAATAGTGATATTACTATTCATATCTTTACTACATCTGGTTCTTTGTGTAACTTTGCATACAAAGCACAAACTACACATGTATTAGCATCTGAAAGATATCCTTACAATAATATCTATTCTTTGATTATTCCTTACTCTGACTCTAAAGGTGCAGTAGATAAGAAAACAATCAAAGAGATTCGTAAGATTATCCCTAAAGAAATGCTTGCTAGAAGTACTATCACTACTTCTAAAGACATTAGAAACTACTTCAACCAAGTTTCTGATAAATATAAAATGGTATTCTTAGAGAAGTTACACAATCAAATTGACCGTATCTTCTTTGGTTATCTATTATTGAAGAATAATGATAATAACGTAGTACCGACAAATACATTAGATGTATCTTTCGATAAAGGAATATTCCAAAATACTAATGCTACAAACTATATCCTTCCTCAAGGTTCTATATTTGTAAACAATGGTATTTCTACTAAAGGTTATTCTTATAATATCGGAGATAGTGCTATAGCTGATTTGAATGCTAAGAATGAATTTGTTTATACTAACCCATTCTTGATTGTAGTTAATAAGGATCCATTCCTAGTTAATTACTATATGAATATTCTTAATTACTCTAAGAACTTAAGCTTCTCTGAAATTAATAATAATTCACAACTCCAATTCATTCCAGATATGGCTGTCAATGTTAAACGTGATGCATTAAGTAGTAATTTAGAAGAACGAAATAAATATCGTATCTATTTGAACTTAATGCAAAACATCGCATCTGATTTCAATATCATTGGTTCTGATGAACAAGGTGAAATTACTAGACAAGACATTCAAGTCTATGGTGTGGTATATTCTAAGAACGTACTTAAAGATAGTACTGTAACTTATACACCATACCGTTACTTTAAAGCTAATCCTTTAGCTAAAGGTGACTATGATGAAGACGAATATTCTTATCATTTTGAATTGGAATTCAATACTACTGATGTAATTGATAAGAACCAACGTTTGTCTATAAATAAAGGTATGTATGTACCAAATACTGAATTAGAGAACGAAGGTTTATTACCAGCTAACTCTAAAGTTAAATTCTTCGTCGTTGCTAAATTCGATACTGAATATGGTTTAGGTGAAGAAATTGGTAGTATAGTTCCAGGGCTTGAAGGTTGGTCTTTATGTAATACCTATGAAATGGTTACTGGATTGGATGTCTATTATAACTACACAAATATAATGGAATCTTATGTCTCATTAGCTGCTGATAAAAATAATGGTGGCTATCAATTTAAATTAAAAAGAGTTCCATTAGTTAAACACTCTTATTTACAAGATCCTGAAAAAGTCAGAGAGCTTTGTCAAATGTTAGATATTCGTCGTAACTACATACAATCCGCTTTGATTATCTTGGAAGATTCGTTTGGTGTTGATTTTAAATTCTTCAACACGTATGGTCCGTCGAATCTTTACAACGTTAACCAAGAATTGTATTTGGATAGAACTAATATTAGTCTTACATTTGAAATTAAGTATCGTAGTGCTGATAGTGCAGATATTACTCCAGAAATCACAGAATTCATTAAGAAGTATATCGAAAATATCAACTACATTACTGACTTACATATGCCTAACCTTACAACAGCCGTTAAGAACGCTTTCAATAAACAAATTGTTTACTTTAAATTCGTTGGCTTGAATAAGTATGGTTATATGTACCAAAGTATCTATCAAAACCCAGCAGAAAATCCTTATGTAGATTCTACAGATGTACCAGAATTCATTAATATTAATACTAAAGAAGATGGCTCTGCAGATATTACATACAAATTAGCTAATACTACTGCTGATGATAGAATTGTAAACAACATGATTTAGGAGGACACTAATGTTTATTACAAAAACTATTCGTACTGAAGCTCCTGATATGGCTTCCGTAATTGAATCTTTTAATGCAGATATGGAAAACATGCTTGCTATGGATTTCCTTTCTTCCAAATACCAAGATGAATACTTCGGCGAATCAGCTGCTGTAGCTGCTAACGAAGCTACATTCGAAGAAATCAAAAATAAACTTTCTGATATCGTAGGCAATGCTCTTATTCGTCTTCGTGCTTATGGTTCTGCTTGCTATGCTAAAGCAGAAAAAGCTGCTAAGGCTGCTAAAGCAAAAGTATCTTCTAAAAATGAAGAAACTGTTGTAGACTTCGAAGCATTCATGGAAGCTTCTGGTAATGAAAGCATCATTTCTACTACTACAGCTAAATTGAAAACTGCTATCGATGAAGCTTTAAAAGCATTGAATGGTATTGCTAAAGGTGCTGTTAAAAATGCTAAAGACTTAGCTACTTACATCAGCACTAAATGTGCAAACTTGAAAGAATTCATCTCTTCCAAAATTTCTTCCAAAAACGAAGATGTAGAAATGTCTATCTACTCTGAAGCTGGCGATGAACGTCTTATCGATAAACTTTTATCTGTAGTTCGTAAAGGTATCGACAAATGTACTAACCTTGGTGGTGCTGCTTTAGAAAAAGCTAAAGGTTTGTTAGGTTCTGTAAAACCATTTGCTTCTAAAATCTTCCATAAAGCTTATACTGCTATTGTAACTCTTATCAACAAAGCTACTCAAAAAGCACAAAAAGTTATCTCCTCTATTAAATTCTAATTGAGGTGATATAATGGATACTTACATTTTAGATTCCATTATCGAGTCCTGTGAGGAAATGAGCAATCTTTCCTCCAGGAACTTATATACTGAAGCTTTCGATATGGAAAAAATCAGAGCTGCCATTTATCGTGTATATACAGAAGCGATTAAGTATTATAAGAAACTTCTTCTTAATGCTATGAAGTTTATCAATAAACTTCGTAATGGTCGTATCAAAAAATTAATGGAAAAATTCGCTGTAATGCGTATTGATATTGACCGCATCAAAGATATGCCATTCGTTGGTAAAGTAACTAGAAAAATTCCTGATATTTTATTCGATGAAACTTATATGAGAAGATTGAATTTCTATATTGATAGAGATGTCAATTTCTCTTCTGTAGAGTTTTATGAAGATTATATCAATTTCAAGAATAATAACCCTGATGCTAGTTTACAAGAAATTCGTAAAGCAGTTAAAGCCGCTTGTGAAGAAAAATTCAATTTCAAAGAACTAGAAGAAAAAGTTATTGCTCCTGCTAAATTTATTAATCCTAAGAATAAACTTATTTATTATGGTTCTTTCCGACGTATTGCTGGTGATTATCTTACTGCGTGTGATGATATCAACGAATTGATGCGTAATAAATTAAACAGTATTGAATCTATTGATATTAGCTCTGACGCTAACACAGAATACTACAATGCTATTGTGGTCTATACTAATACTTATCGTACTGAGTCTTATAAATACTTCCAAAAAATATTATCATTCCTTAGCTGGTATGGTAATATCTTATGTGGAACATTAGAGCACTTTGTAGAAGTATTAGAACAATATGAAGGAGAGGAGAACCAATCTGATGGGAACAATTAATACCCAAGAAATCGAAGCTACGATTAATCTTTTAAAGAAATATTCTAATCGTAATTTCGATGGTGCTAAGACTGCTATGGCACAACCTAAAGATGGTAATGACTACCGTCTTCCTTTTGTAAAACAATATCTTTACAATAACTTTGCTAAGATCTCCGATGACTTAGCTTTGGGAGCTGATGCTCAAAATACTGGTAAAGCAACTATCGATCAATTAGTTGATTATTGTAGTGCTGTAAAAGGTGCTAATAATGATCAATTACTTAAATTGAACTCTGGTGCTTTCTGTAGTGATGAAACTTCTGTTTCCGCTATGACTAAATATGCTATCAATACCTTTGGTAAAGATTTGAACTCTAAAATCACAACTCTTAAATCTTGTGGTTTTACTGCTCATGAAGCTAAAGATATTACTGATGACAAATTAGAAGAATTCACAAACAAAATGGAAAAACTTACTCCAGATGGTGTGAATAAACAAATCGTTCAACGTGTTACTGACGCTACAAAGAACTTCATTGAAGATCGTAACGAAAAGAACGACCAAGTTAAAGAAATCTACAACAAAGCTAAATCTGAATTAGATAAAGTTGCTACTGAAGAAGATGCAGCTAAAGTAGAATCTGTAGCTAAATTACATTTGACTCGTATCAAAGGTCGTACTAAAGGTGTAATGGAATCTTTAGTAGAAAACATCTCTGCATCTGCTATTCAAAATGATATTGCTCATTTGAAAACAGCTGAAGGTGAACTTTGTATTGAAAATGTAATGGAAGATGCTATGGCTATCTATGCTGTTATGGAATCTTTGAATATGTATGGTTTAGTTGATATGAACCGTGAATTCGTTGACTCCATTGTAGCTTCCTTTGCTCCAAGTAAATAATTTGCAGAAAATATCCCTCTATCCAATATTGGATAGAGGGATTTCTTTTGCAATTTAGAAACAAATAATGATTGTATTTTCTCCAACCACATAGATATTGTATAATTGGTTGACATATTTGCTACTAGTGACATTAGCTAATGGAGCTAAGTCTTGTCTTGATGCAAATGATTTATCAAATGCTTTAATTATAGCAGGAGAGATATAATTGTATAATTCAATTTGATCTTCTCCATTTACTTTGCCTTCAAATCGTTTAAAGAAAGTTTTACGCAAAACTAACTTAATAGACATGCCGTCATAGTTATCTAGGATACTGAAACTGGAGATATAGCTTCCTAAACCTTCCGTTTCCTTTAAGTTATTACATACGTTTTTTAATAATCCCTCTTCAAAGAAGTTTGCTTCTGTAAGTATACTACGGACCATCGAAATGTCCAGAATTCGCTCATTATCGATATAATAATATTCATTATTCTTATACATTGATATCATTTCTCCCATCACCAAAAAATCTAATGTCACCGTCATAGCTATTAGCTATAGAATTATACTGTTTATGAGTTGTAAGCATGTTTAAGAAGTCTATTCTAATTTCTACTCTAGGTAAAACTGAATACCATTTCTCTACAGTACCGGATACAACCAATCTATCATCTAACCATAGGTTAGAATTGGACATATCAGAGTATTTCTTTCCAATATTATCCCAGTCTGGTTTACTTAAAGGTGTATGTACACCTAATTCAGCAAGATATGTATCGACTGCATTGAAATAAGAAGGGGTTTTGAAGAAAGTAGAATATTTAACTATACATGGAGTATAGATTACATGATCTAACCAATCAAACTCTTCGGTTGTGGTTAATCTTCTCATAAATCTATTATCTTCAGCACCAGATGGTGAATAGACATGAACGAAGTTACTATTAGCCATAGCCATATTAGCTAAGTTCTGTCTATTCACTAATCTGAACCGAGGACGAGGAGATCCTTCTGGTACTTCATATAAAACTATAAATATTGTACTATATTCGAGAGTTTCTCTCATAGTATTATAGTTAGCTATAATAGTATCACATTTAGAACGATTTAAATGTAAATGATCGTATAACCATTCCAATCTTTCGTAATAATCTTTTGGAATATGGTCAAACTTGGCTGAATATTCATTAGCCTTTTGTTGTCTTGATTTTCTACGCATGATTTTAAGTCCTATATAAAATAAATTTACGAAATTTATATCTAATTATAATTTTGTCAGTCTTAAAATCAATATTGACAATTATCGATAATCGTGGAAACCACCGTATTGAACGAGTTTGTTATATACCCATTGGTTTAATTCGCCAGCGATATTAGGCAAGAACATATTAGCCTTATTTGTAATAAGAACTTTGTATAAAGTCAATGTACGTCCGATATCAATTTCAGAGAAGTTGACACCACACATATTAGACAAGTAGTCCATAAGAGTATTATTAGATAATACACTTACGTCTAGGTTAGCATGAGAAGAGTCATTCATAGACATAGCCATTACGTTATATAAGTCTTTAACTGTCATATTTACTTCAACTTCAGTTGGGATATTGGAGTAGGACCATTTACCTTCGCCACCTTTATTGATAGATAGTGAAGTAATCATTCCTAAGTCAATATTAAAGAACCCACGATAGAAGCAACGTATCATGAATGGAGCACCATATGTATTTGCACCAGTTGCTCTAGGAGCTGCTAAACAAATTACATGGATTAGAGGTACAATAACGTTCAAGTATACACTTAAGTTATCAGAATCTGGTGTCATAAATCTCATAGAGATATTATAATCTTTAGAGAACTGAGAATCTGCCCAGATTTCTGGGAATCTCATTTTAGAACCTTCGATGATTGCACCCATACCACTTAATAGGGATCCGAGTACACCATCAGAACCAGTACCATCTTTACTTGAACCAAAGAATTTACTTATCATACCACCATCGGTAGCTTTTTCTTTTTGACCAGCCATAGTCATATCATTTCTGCCTAGCATACTACCACCAAGACCGGTAGTAGCACCTAATAAGAATTGCATTTCACGCATCTTATCAGAAATACCATTAATCTTATCAGCTAATTGAGTTTTAGTTGTTTCATTGCTGAAAGATTCAGATACTTGGTTATCTGAGTTGAGATAGAAACACATAGCATTTCTATAGGATAATGTAGCAGTGATAGGATTGTCTCCAACTTTTTGCCAGTCATAAGATCTAAGTTTAGCTGTTCCACCACCCTTACCAGATGTAGGAATTTCAATATCATCTACTTTCATCAATACAGCAGCGATATGGCATAGTGTATTAACGTAACGATAGTAACCAACCCAGTCAGCGTAGAAGTTATAGTATTGACCAGACTCTTTAAGTACAGATTTTAATGTATTTTCATTTTCATCTGCACCAGCATCTTTCAATACTTCACTAATTACACTTTTCTTTTGGTCATCAGTAAACTTAGCCATAAATTTAGCATTACCAGGAATTATGGTAAGCAATGGCATACGAGCTACGATCTTTTCAGCATATGTTTGACCAAATGCAGTAAATGGATTCGGACCTTGATCTGGAGTTGCTGGATTTTGATCTAATCTCATATCAGCTATATCAGTAAATTGATAAGGCATACCAAATACACCCTGTAGGTTTTTGATATTCATAGTATTCAATTCTTTAGCCAATTTTTGATTATGATCTTGGAATGCGTACCTAACTGCATTAAGAGCAGAATCGAGAATAGTTTGAGTTTCTTTATTCTTCTCTACTTCAGATTTTTGAGCTTCTTTCTCTTTCTTATTAGCATCAGTTTCGCCAGCTTTTTTATTAGCATCCTCTTCGTCTGATTTACCATCGAAAGTTTGAAGACTAAATCCAAAAGCATCTACTTTAGGAAGGCTATCAGATTCAATATCATCAATACTGAACTTATATTCTTTACCATCATAGATAGTATACACACAATCTGGATCTTTAGTGATATTACTAATCACATACATGATCGGAACAGTACCATTATGAGTCTGGATCTGATTACCATTCAAATCATTGAAATATTTATCTTCAGATTTTAAAGAGAAATAATCACCTATCTTGATTCCAAGAGAACCAAGTTTAAAATCTTCAATTATATTTAACTTATTATCTTGGTAAATATTAATCCATCCATTGGCACCAGTATTGGTCTTTACATAATACCACGTACCTACTTCTTCTATAAGTCTAAATCTATCCGTTTCTGTAAGTTTGGTAATTACTTTGGCATTTAAAGCACAGTCATCCATAAGATTAGACGGCTCTTTTAGCATGAAATATTTTGCCATTTAATTATCACCTCATTTTCTTTAATCTTTTTAATAAGATGTCGGGTAGAGTAATATTACTCTACCCGATTTCTTACCTTAAATGATTATTTTTTAGCAATTTTGAGCATATCAGAAACGATTTGAACCATACTGTTCTTATCGAATGTATCAACCATACCAGCAGCTTGTGCTACTGGAGCAACAACAGCTGTTTGTGTAACAGGGTTGCCACCATTAGCAGCTTGAGCAATAGCAGAAATACCTTGAACCATAATAGCAATATTATTGTTAATAGAGCTTAATAGGTTAATCATAGTATCTACTTTTTGTTCACTGCTACTAGTAACTGCTGTTGTATTTTGTTGCACAACAGGAACAATTGGAGCATTGATTTCTTGATAGCTAGAAGAACTACCATCAATATAAGAACTAGCGGCATCATTATTAGATTGGATAGAATCAAGTACTTTAGATCTACCAAAGATACCATGACCTCTACCAAATCTGGATCTACCGAACTTGCCACGACCATATTTACCTTGACCGTGTTGTGAAGTACTACCAGCCATAGCAGCAGTTTCAGCAGCTGTAGTGGTTTGAGCACCTTGAGCTACAGTACCTTGACCTTGACCACCTGTACCGATATAACCCCATACTTTATCAGCACCCCAAGTACCTGCAGTATCAGCATGGAATACGATATTTCTAGAGGAGGAGTTACTCCACATACCACCTTGACCGTCCATTACAATAGCATGATCTGGTTCGTCCATGCTACCATCAGTATCAACGATACCGATATCACCAGCAACGGCACCTTGATCAGGAGATTTCCAGAGACCAGCTTGTTGAGCTTCTTTCATTGCATCAGGAACCCAAGTATTAATTGGATTAATATTAGCATGATTCAAGAAGTCATTTGCCCAAGCAGTACAACCTGTATCACCATAACCAGGACCATTTTCTCTAGTACGAGCCCAATTGATAGCTTGTTGGATATTAGGGTTGGAGGACATACCTGCACCGGAATTACCAGACATAGCATTAGAAACTTTGTCTTTAATTCCACCTAAGATATCAGAGAATGGGTTACTACCAAAGATACTGGATAGTTTTTGACCGATAGGTGAGTTTGAAAGAGCTTTAAATGCACCGCCGATAGGACCCATAGCTTTACTAAATCTGGATTTAACTGCATCAAGAGTATCAAAGATACCTCTACCATATTTAGATCTGCCATATTTACCTAAACCGAAGCTATTTAATGCATTATCTAATTCATCATTAAGTTTATCAAAAATACCGAATAAGCTAGTAGCTTGATTATTGGCTCCGCCTTTAGAAGAAACGCCAACAACACCACCAGAAGAAACGTTACCGTTAGAACCAGCGATTGCACCATCATTAGCATAAGCTTCTTCAGCCCAATCTAAACGTTGTTGAATTGCTTGACGACTATCAGCAGAGATTTCATAGTCTTTATGGAATAAGAATGCCGCATCAGATGGACTAGCACAATTATTCATTTGATTAGTAAGACCCATGTTATTACATTCTTGAGCAATATAAGAACATTGCACACCAGGATCTGATGTGGACTTACCATTGGCTTTTGCAAAGTCTACCAAACCTTGTTGACGACCAGCATCAGTCCATTGACATAAACCGTAACCAGTAGTCCCGTTTACGCTAATTTCTGGAGCAGTACCACCACCTTCAACGATATTAGGAGTCAATCTAGATTCTTGCATCATGTTACCGAGGATACCACAAGAAGCAATCTTATTGAAACCTAATTGCATAAGCATTTGAAGAAGTTGTGGACCAGCACCACCAGCACCTCTACCGAACTTACCACGACCCCAACGAGGAATGAATGATTTACCCATACCCCACATAGGAACTCTTCTGATAAGTCCTTTATATCTACCCCATTTACCTCTACCATATTTAGACTTAACGTCAGCATCGGCTTTGATTTGAGATTGAGGGCGAACTTTAGGTTTAGCTGCAATAGCGATAGAAGATTTATTCAATACATCAGTAGTTTTATAAACCTTATTAGGACCATCGGATTCAGAGTCTTGGATAATAATATTACCTTGATCATCGAAACCTGTTGCGGTTACATAGTGAGGACCAGGACCGTAAGGATTGCTATCACTTACAGCATTATCTTGACCCATTAATACAACAGGATATCCTTTCTTAAGGTTACTTACTATAGCATGGTTGTTGTTGGAAATATCAGAACTATTTGCACCGAGTTGTTTAAATAAAGAACCAAAGAATCCTGGTTTAGTACCACCATCTTTTTCTTTATAACCATTATTCAATGCATATGTAGCAGCAGCTGTAATAGGTACACTGCCACCTAATGCTGCAATAGCATTAGAAGCTGCACCTGGACCACAACCAGAGTCTGCCATAGTTTGAGTTTCTGTGTCATATGATGCATTATAAGACATTTGGTTTCCAGGATCTAACTGGGAAGCAAATTCTCCATCATTTAATACACCACCACGACCATATTTAGATCTGCCGTATTTACCTTTACCAAAGATAGCATCTTTAGCACTACCTAATAAATTACCAGCACCAGTTTTAACCGTATCCCAAGCATTACTTGCGGCATTAGATATAGATTGTCCAATGGAAGTAGCTGTTTGGAATAGACTCTTACCTTTATCGAATAGATTTTTAGCACCATTCTTGATAGTTTGAAGAGAAGGTAATTTACTTACGAATGCTTTCCATAAGTCAGATGCGCTCTTGTATAAACCTTTAGCAATCTCACCAGCAGAATCCCAAGCTTTAGCTAGAGTTTCTTTGCCTAATTGCAAACCAGCATTAACTGTTTTAGAGATAGCATCTTGAGCTTGTTTCACAGTATCTTTAACTGTATCAGAAACTTTACCAGCTGTATCGCTGATACCTTGGTATAAGTTACTACCTAATTCAGTAGCTTTATTAGTTACGTATTCGAAGTTATTAGCAATACCATTGGATACATAGTCAACTTCGTTTTTAATTGCACTACCAATATCACTTGCTTTGTTACCTAAGTATTGTAGGTTATTGGAAATGCCATTCTTAATCCATTCAACGTTATTCTTAACACCGTTAGAAACATAGTCAATTTCATTTTGAATAGAATCAGCAACGCCAGATGCAGGATCATTATCACCGAAGATTGCTTTACCGATAGCGATGATATCACCACCATCAATAAACCAACCTAAGAATGGAATAGTAATAGCCATTGCATTAGTAATACCAGCTACGATCTTTTGACCAGTTGTAGCTTCTTTACCTTCTTCTAATTGGAAGTAGGAAGCGGCATTAGACCAACCATCATAGAATGCATAAGCGATAGAACCAATAGCAATTACTGCACCTAAAGGACCAGCAGCTAAAGTAGCTAATTGTTTAGCAGCTTTGCCAGCAGCTTTCTTCAATACAGAAGGAGAGGAGATCTTTTCGATAATAGTACTACAGAATTTATTAGTTTTATCAGCTAATTTACCAGGGATAAATGTAGAAGCTTTGTCCATTATCTTTTTAAGTGTATCTTTAATTACACTTAAACCTTCTTGGACTTTAGCACCAATGCCCTCAGCAGCACCGCTTACAGCACCAGTAACACTAGAAAACTTAGAAGTAACCTTTTCGACAGCCGATTTTGCAGTATTAGCAATACCACCAGCTTTTTCAGCAACCCAGTTATAAGCATTTTTAGCTTTATCTACACCAGCTAGAACAGCTCTGCCTGCTTTAGTGTCTTTAAATTTAGCCCACTTATCACCGAACCATTTACCAACTCTTTCAGTTAGACTAGCTTTACCACCTGGTTTGTCTGGAGTGGGATCACCAGTCTTGGTTGGATTTTTATCTTTACCTTTGCCACGATCGAATAGACTACCGACAGCACCGGCTAAGGCACCAAGTAATCCACCTTTAGCGGCATCTTTAGCATCCATACCAGGACCACCACCGCCTAATAAACCACCAGCACCAGCTAGGGCTTTGGTGTTTTCAGCAATAATACGAAGATATTCTTTAGATTGTTGACGATCAGTATCTTCTTCACGAAGTTTCTTAGAGATATCTTTATTTTCTGCTGTGTCATCCAAACTCATTGTACCGTTTGTATTAAGTTTATAAGTTTGAATACCGTACTTAGTTGGGACGGTTTCAATATTCTTCTTCTTACCATCTTCACCAACTTTAGCAGAGATTTCTCCACCACCGTTATCGATTTTAGATTTAGAAGAAAGATTTTTGATAGCATCATAAGCACCGGCTACTGTAGCTGTAGCACCTGGAGCTAAGAAGTTAGCACCAGCTTTAAGAGCTTTACCAGCAAGTGACCCTAAGCTTTTGAGTTTATCTGTAATACCGAAAGTATTATTAGCTGCAGAGATAACTGCTTCACCTTTAGATAATGCAGACAAACCACCTTTAAGAACTTTACCAATACCTAAAGCATGTTTTTGGATAGTAGCATCACCATCATCAGACATAGCTTCTTTAAATTGGTTAAATTTCTTCTTACCAGAACTAATAAGATTACCGATACCATTACCTACAGATTTAGCTAAGCCAGCAGCTTTGGATATGCCGTTATGTAAAGCACTAGATGCTTTACTAGCATATTTAGTGATAGTATTTTTAAGACGTCTTAAGAAACTACCACCACGAGGAACGGATTTATATGTAATACCATATTGCTCAAACATGGAGGATACATATTGTTTATCATCACGTTCAGCAGCTTTAACTATTTCATGGAAATTAGGTAAATCGATAAGAAGTTCAATCCCAGATTGAGTAATAGCGTAACCAAAGTCTAAGAATTGTTTGAAACATTTCTTAACTCTAGTAAATTTACCATTATCATATGCTTCTACAGCAGAACGGTTATCTAATTGCATACCCATAGATACTAATTGAGTAGCGTAGTCTACATTACTCTTCATATTACCAATACCAGTAATATCTTTAGTAGTCAACGGAGTACCGCTTTGTTTAGCAACCTTTTGCATGAGTTTAGCATTAGCACCAGTAACTTTAATAGCAGCAAATAATGCTTCTTTGTTACCAGATGGGATTTGACCTTTATCAAGCATACGTTTGATGTCATTGACACCATAGTTTGCTTTAATAAATTTACGGATTCTTTGTTTATCTTTCTTGGACAAGTCAGATAAACTCAAACCAGCAGTTGCAACAAATCCAGCAATATCAGAATCACGTTGTACATCTGCAGCGGCAGTACCAGCAGCAACAGCTGCTAAACCAGCTTCATGAGCAGATTTAGCCATAGCATTTGTACTATTGATATCTGCATTAACACTTGCTAATTTATCTGCACCCATACCATTAGTTTGCTTAGTAATATTTTTGATTTCGTCTTCAGTAAGTTTCTTACCAGAGACAAAAGCTGCTATTAATTGGTTATTAATAAGCATAGCTTTATTAATATTATCTAAAGCAATATTTGTAACAGTAGTTGGGTCATTTTCTGGAGTGGTTGCTTCGTCTTCTTTACTGAAGTCACGCTTTTCTAATTCAGATTTAGTCATTTCCATCATACGTTTAATATTCTTAGGATCTGACATATCTACACCCATCTCTTCAGAGAGTTGAGATGTGTATTTATCTGCATTAGCAGCATGCTCATCAAATTTTTGACGTTCAATGATCTTAGAACGAATTTCTTTGATCATTTGACCCTTCATTGCATCTGGCATATCACTTAATTGGATAGCTTTTACTGCATTTTCTAAATCAGAAGAATCACCAGATTGAATAGCTTTCTTAATAGCTTTACCAACACTAGCACTTACACCTTTTCTAGATGCAATTTCATACATCTTATCTGTCATAGCATCTCGTTTTAGTTTCATTTGACGAGAGTTACCACGAGCATTTTGGAGTAATGCTAATTGTTGTTCCAATTGGTCTTTATTAGCACCAGCAATCTTTTCATCGAAACTAGAGAATTTATAATCAGTAATACCTTGACCTGCCATGAAGTTCATACGTTCTTGAGCTGTCATGTCATCAGCCATACCCTTTTGGATAGTTTTAACACGAAGCTTATCACCGTATTGACCAACTTTATCCATTACTTTGGATGCAAGTTTACCAGGAACACTGATTACTTTACTAATAGCACGTTGAATAGGACCGGAGGATACTAAAGCACCAGTTAAACCAACCATTGGAATCAATGGAGCAGGAATGCCTAATGCATAAGCCGCAGCGGCTGCTGCACCAAACTTACCAATTTTACTACCAGCTAATTGTTTAGCCATGTATTTCATTTGGTTGGTGCCAAATTGGGATTTAACAGCATCGGCGATGTTATCAAACATATCACCTACACCATGTTTCACCAATTGTTTAAGTGGTTTAAATGCACGTTCTAATGGATTGAAGATTCTATCCTTCATGTATTTTTCTAAACGATCATGGAATCCTTCCATACGTTCTCTCATAGGATCGACTACATTTTCGTTTAAGTAGTTTAATACACCACCAATACGTTTACCAGGATTTTTAGGATCTTCTTTACCTAAGATCATTTCTTTAAATTTATCAGTAGTAGAAGCAAAGCTTAAACCACCGCCGATTAAAGCACCACCTACAGCACCAAATGGACCAGCGATAGCTGCACCAGCAACACCACCAAGACCAACACCAGCTAAACCACGACCCATATGCTCAGATAAGAACTGTTGCATTTGAGTCTTTTCTTTACCTTCAGCACCGAAGAGATAATCTCTAACTTCTTGGTTGTTTTTAGCAAATGCTACTGCACTACCAGCCAATAAACCAGGAATAGGTCCTAAACCAGTAGCAGCACCTAAAGCACCACCAACGATACCATAAGATTTAACATCGTTAGCAGTACCAAGCATCTTTTTGATTTTTGGGTTATCTAAGATACCGCCCATACGGTTTCCTTTTTCATCAAGTTCACCGTAAAGCATTTGTTGAACACGTTCTGTGTTCTTAACCATAATCAAACCAGCACCTAAAGCACCACCAGCTAATACACCCATAGGACCACCGGATACCATTAATCCAGTAAGACCACCATAGACTGCACCTTCACCGAAGATTTCAGGAGCTTGTTTCTTAAAGTTTTCGATAGCTGCTTTGACGTTATCTGGCATCTTATCTACGATAGCATCATACCAGGAAGATACTCTGTTAATAGCATCGCCTGTTTTACCATCACCGAAAATACTACCAGCATCTTTAGTACCAGTGGCAAACCCACTCAATTTACCAAGACCATATTGTTTAGCAGCATTTATAACTTTCTGTTCATTAGCAGAGTCTTTAGCAATACTAGCTTTAGCAATATCTGGGTTGAATGGGTTCATTGTAGATGGGATTACTGCTTCACCTTTAGATAGTGCATACAAACCAGTCTTAGTGATATATCTATCACCACCAGCACGTCCACCACCAAAGATACCACTATCTCCACCACTCTTTGATTTGATATCAGAGAATACGTTTTTGAAGGCACCTGTAACACTGCCAGCAATATTACCTACTGTACCTCTAACTTTATCTCTAATCTTACCAACTGTAGGGAAATGTTCAGCAATAAGATCTACTGTAGCATTCAATGGTTCTAGTATATTCTGATTCAAGAACGTACCAAAATCATTAAATGTTTTTCTAGCATAGAAAGACATGGTATTGAAGAAACCTTTGATAGGTTTACCATGTTCGTCTTTTAGATTAGCTTCATGATTAAAGAAGAAACTTTCGATAGAACCATTAACGGCATCTACCATACCAGCAAGAATTTTAGTAGGTCTGTCTCTAAGATCTAGTAAAGCACCGATAGCAAGACTAGCCTTATCCATCTTACCTTTACTATTCTTCATCTTTTGAGAGAAGTTAGCACCTTTAGCATTACTGTATTTTCTCTTTAATCCTTCACCCCAACCATCATAACCAAACTCAAGATCATCTTCTTGCATGTTAAGTAAAGAACCAAGTCTACCGACACCTCTTACGTTAGCTGCCGAACCTGTTATTCTACCTTTACCAGAACCGTATCTGAGTTTGATATCTTCTGGAGTAAGACCCATTACTTCTAATCCAGCATCTGAAGTAGAAGTTTGTTCTTTATGAAGACCTCTTGCATCCTTAGCTGTAGTTGTAAAACTATTCCAATAGTTATTTACAGCTCTAGAATTTGAAGAGGATTTAGCATGTGCAGAGTTTCTACCTTTATGTGGACCACCACCGAAACCAGCACCATTTTCCAACATAGTACGGATAAGGTGAGTTTCCATGTAAGTACCACGGATAGCTTTAGCAACTTCAGAATTTTCTAATAGATCTTGGGATCTTTGGAAAATACCTTTTACATTAGAACTACCATTGAATGCACCATTATGATGCATCAAATCAACTCCACCGGTATTATTGCCCATATTAGACATATAATTATTTCGGTTTTCTTTGTATTGATAGGAGTTACTAATGAACCTAGATCTAGTATTACCATTAGCAGTGCTAAGCATCTTAGCAATAAGAGTCATATTACGTTCACTAGAAACGCCATAGGCTCTCATATAATTTCTAGCATTCTTAAGCTTACCGCCAACGAATTCGAAATTATAATCACCATTGCTATCTACTAATGCTTCTAATACTCTGCCCATATCAGAATAGAAGTTAACTTGATCTGCATCATCATTAAACTTCATTCTACTAGCAATACCAGTTAAATGCTTTTGCATAGGAGCAGCAGCTTGTTTAATAGAAGCTCTTCGTTCAGAATTATAATTTTTCTGAGCATTCTTAACTGTAGTCCAACGCCCAGTGTTTATATCAAACACACGTTCGTCTTCACCAGTTAATGCTGCTTCAATACGTCTCAAGTAAGTTGGGATTACTTCTATAATAGTTTTATTAGCTATACCATTATAAGCGACAGGACCTTTAACAAAGTTCTTTGTATCAACTTTATTATTTTCTTTACCATTAAAACCAAAGATTTCATTTAAGAAAGAACCAAGGAAACCTTGTTGTTTTCCTAATTTATGTAAACCCATGATCCCAGCATTACCAGCAGTTCGATTTAATCGAGCTAAGCTTTTGGATAATTGTGGTCCCATTAATGTGGATAATAATCCATCACTTACGAATGATAATGGTGAAGCAAATAAAGCAGTAGGATCTCCACCGGTTTCTTTCATCATTTGAATCATACTACCGATAGAGCTATTTTCCCAGTTCTTCTTAACATGCTCTTTGTAGTTAGCTAAGTTAAATCCACCACCGCCAAATACATTACTGAATGAAGAATTCTTTTTAACTTGTGGGTTAGAATTCTTATACATCTCACGCTGAATTTCTATCATTTCTTTCATGATAGCATTTTGTTCAGCTAAGTAGTTAGTCGTAGTTTCATAGAACTTAGTGGAGTTATCGATATGCTGCTTAAGAGCACTTTGATTGAAATCAATAATTGCTTTTAAGTGACTATTAACTCCTTCAAATCCAGCTTTATTAATTTGCTGCATTTGAGCTAACTGAGTATATTGAAGCTTGGAAGATGCTTTAACTGTTTCTCCGATATAAGCACTACCACTCATAACTGAGTTAGAGATAGTTGCTGAAGAAGCAGCAAACCCTGCATTAAGATCTTTATTCAAATCTGAGAATGCAGAATTTTCAATATCATTCATAGAAGAATCAGAATCGTCACCAAAACTGAATCCGAAATCGCCGTCTTCTCCAAACATTCCGCCGTATTCTTTTTCCATAAGCTCATCTTCACGAGCTTTGTTATAGAATTTACCGGACTTTATGTCAGACATACCATTGTTCAGTATTTTGCTGGCATCTTTAAATATACTAAGGTTCTTCAAAGTATTCTTAATGGAAGAAGAGTTCAAAGTTCTGCTATCTCTGATAACATTTTGATTTAATTGACTCTGAGTCCATTTAGCTGCTTTGTAGAGATTACCATATTTACTTTCAGCTCTATTCTGTGCCGAATGGTACAGCGATTCGCCTACGTTCTTAGCGTAACGAGTACTGTATTCTTTTATTTGTTTTAACAAAATTATTTCCTCCTTTCTATATGGATTATAGGAATGTTCAGGCGGTGAAAACACCCCTATTCCATATGGAATAGGGGCATCTTCGGGAGGAAATTATGACTTCTATTTATCGTCAGGACCTACATATTCTTCAGGAGAAAACCATGTAGGAACCTTTGTATGTACTTTGAATGTATCGTGAGCAGGTGTCCAAGTTTTACCATTGTTATATTGCTCTTTCCCATCAATTATTTCACGTTTAGGGAATTTACGATAGCATGCTTCTTTGTGTACTTTGGAGATAGCAACGTTAGAACGTTCTCTACCACCGAATGCTAGTTTACGTCCAGATTCTAAATATGTATTAACGAACTCTTTAGAGAACTCAATCATATTCTCTGCTTCAGAACGTTTGAATTCATGACGAGCCATAAGATGATTAGCTTCAGCCATAGACATCTTAGTTACACCAGCCATAACACTAGCACAAGTATTACGAATAATTTCAGATGGACAGATGAAAGATACTTCACCATTACTGTTATAAGTAGCTACTTTGTAGTTAGTATCATTAAGCATAGCTCTCATAACACGAAGTTCATCTTTCTTAGAAGAAGTTGTTGTTTTAGCATTTTGTAGTTGGGAAATAATTTCTTGTACTGTTTCCATAGTTTTATCCTACCTTTATATATAATTAATTACCAAGTTTGGTTCTTATCTGGTTTGCCGTCTTCATCAAGAAGAGTAATAATTCGAACCAATTTTTGTTTCCTATTTTGAGCGTTTAAAAGATATTCTCTAAACTCCTCTCGATTATATCCTTTAACAATCTCAAGAAACTGTTCTTTATCCAAATTTATTCCTCTCTTTCTTCTTAAACATGACCGTTTTGGTCATTATACTTACTATAAAGTTTAGAGCGTAATAAATAATAATATATTTGCGGCAACAATTAGTTAATTTTAACCACATGAAAGGAGATTTTCTGATGCAAAATATAGATAAAATCAGACCTTTTAAGATTCGGACTGATAAACTCCTATATCCTGTCAATAAAGATGATAAATATAGAAACAGTGCTATATTTCTAGTTACTGGTAGCTTTGAAAAATCACTTAAATTCTTAGCAAAAAATAAAATATTTGTGAATAATGCTCACTTTATTAGTTACTATATGGAAAAAGACTTTAGTTTTGTTATCCAAGAACAAGGTATGACTGAAGAAGGAAATATGATTCCTCTATTAGAGTCTTCCAATAATGAAACAGATGTATTATTCAATGATAAATTCATTAAGACTGATGATGTAAAATTATTCTATCCTGATGCGGTAGAAGATATAATCTTTAGAGAAGACTATGGTATCAAACAAAACTATTCTACCATGTTTAGACGTTTCTTATATACTGAACGTATTAAGAACCAAAAACAACTTCTAGAGAAATATGATAGAGTAAAATCTGTAGTCAATTGGATTACAAAAACATACCTAAATATTGAACTCTATAGACAAAAGAATCTTATTGTCGATTGGAGCTATTATACTAGCGTATTCCAAAAGAATAACTTCTATACTTTAGACCGTGGTGTTGATTTATATCATCACTTCATTACACATCTATTACAAGATAAACGATTTGATTTATATACTCGTAAGACTGTAATTATCAAATTAGAAGATATATTTGAAAATGCAGCTGATGTAAAAGGTAAATGGGATTATAGACAAGATATCAATATCTTCTCTATGATTGAACGCTATGTACGTCGTAAGATTGAATTCTGGAAAGATTGGGAAGGAATAGACTTCTTAATCGTAGCAGATAAAGGATACTTTAAAGTAGACTTTACTGATATGGATATGTCTAAACTTACTATATTGAAAAGATTGATTAATAAATTATTAAATCTTTCTTCCGATATTTATGAAGCTCCAGTTCAAACTAACTATCTAAACGATGTTGATATCGATAAAGATAATACTAATGCAGAATATATAGCAAATCCTCCATCTATTGAAGATGACAAAGAAGAAGAAAAAGAAACTGCTCAAGACGATAAGCAAGATGCTAAAGATTTAGAACAAATCAAGTCTTATGTATCTAAAGTAAACAATTCTACTTCTATGAAGTTTAACCAACCTGATATTTCTCCATCTCGTATTAAACGTATGGATGAATTAGATGAAAAATTCAGAAGTACTGAAGTTGGTGGTCGTAAAGTAGCAGACGTTGTTGATAGTTACTATGAGTCTGATAAGAAGTTGACTAAAGATGTAATCCCAGTTGACTCTCTTAATGATGAATGGAAGAACGTTACATTCTCCAACTTCGATAAAGAATACGATTTGGATAAAGATGTAATCAAAATCTTTAACGATATATTCTCTGCTGATAAGAAGAATCGTATTTCTATCATTGACATCAAGAAAGAAGATACTTCTAACCATGAAAACTATCTAGATACTTATACTATCCAAACTGAAGATAGATTCGGTACTAGATCTAAATTGGTTATTGATATTCCTAAGTTTATTGATGGTCGTTATATGATGCTTCGTGGCAATACTAAAATTCTTAATGGTCAATTAGTATTAATGCCTATCATCAAGACAGAAGAAGATGTAGTTCAAATCGTAACTAACTACAACAAAATCTTTATCTATCGTATGAATCCATCTAATGGTACTAAGAGTACCCCAATGGTAGATAGATTAACTAAATCTCTTAAGAAATATAAAGGTTCTACAATCACAGTTCTTAATGGTGATAATAGCTTTATCTGCTCTAAGTATGATTTACCAATTGAATATAGAGACTTAGCTGGTTTGTATACTAGTTATACTCTTAAAGATGGCTCTTATATCACATTTGATATGGATAATGCTCTTAGAGATTTAAAACCTAAATTAAAGGGTGATAAAAATTATAATAGTAAAACTCATTATATTATCGGTTATGATAAACCAGCTGATAAAGTTATTTATTGCACTGGTAATGAAGTAGCTAAAACTATTGCTAATTTCTTATCTGAAAAAGATAAAGCATTTGCTGAAATATTCAGTACATCTAAAGCATCTAACTCTTTAGGTTATTCTGATGCTTCTATTTTGAATACTAGACTTCCTTTAATTGTAGTAGCTTGTTTTGCTGAAGGTTTAACTTCTGTATTATCTAAAGCTAAAATCAAATGGGAATTTACAGAGAAACGTCCTCCTGCTGTTGATGATAACTCTGTAGTTCAATTCAAAGATGGTTACTTAGTATATGAAAATACTACTCCTGAAGTTTCTCTTCTTATGAGTGGTCTATATAAAGTAGCTACAGATGAATTTGAATTCAATGAAATGGACGAATATAGTACTTGGTTAGATATTCTAGAAGACTTCGGTGCTAGATTTAAAGCCGACGGTTTAGCTAACTTCTATGATTGTTTATTTGACCCAATTACTGTGGATATTTGTAAGAAATACAAATTACCACATGATTACGTTGGTGCTCTAATTTATGCTAATAATCTATTAGCTGATACTAACTATAATACTCATACAGATATTACTGGTAACCGTGTACGTACAAACGAATTAGTTGCAGCTTATTTATATAAAGCTATTTCTAAAGCTTATGGTGATTATGCTAATACAGTTCGTCATAGAGGTAAAGGTGCTAAGTTATCTATTAAGCAATCTGCTGTAGTGGATGAAATTCTATTAGACCCAGGTTGTTCTGACTTATCTGTATTGAATCCTTTACTTGAAGCGGAAGCAGCTTCTACATTATCATTCAAAGGTTTATCTGGTATGAACTCTGAACGTTCTTATAAACTAGACAAACGTATTTATGATAAATCTATGCTTGGTGTTATTGGTGTATCTACTGGTTTCTCTGCTAATACTGGTATTAATCGTCAAAGCTCTATTAATGCTTCTGTATTAGATACTCGTGGTACTATCAAACCTAAATCTGAAAAAGAATTAGGTACTCTTGATACTCTTACTCCTTATGAAGCATTGGCTCCATATGCTACAACTCACGACGACCCAATTCGTACAGCAATGGGTTATATCCAAACAGCTAAGCATCAAATGAGAGTTAAAGAATCTTCTCCTAACTTATTGACTTATGGTATGGATGAAGCTCTCCCTTATATGACTTCTAATATCTTCTCTAGTAAATTTAAAGGTAAGAGAGGTAAAGTAATAGATGTCAAAGAAGGAGAATTCTTAGTATATCAAGATCTTGATACTAAACAAACCCATATGATTTCTTTGAAAGAAGAAGTACTTAAGAACTCTGATGGCGGTTTCTATGTAACCGTACAATTAGTTCCTAAAGTTAAGAAAGGTCAAATGCTTAAGTATAATGATATCTTAGCATTTGATCCTCAATCATTCTCTCACTCTAATGCTACAGCTAAAGATGCTGGTCAAATTGCTTATAATATTGGTACTATGGCTAAAGTAGCTATCATGTGTACAGATGAAGCATATGAAGATAGTTCTATTATCTCTGATAGATTATCTGAAGCTATGACTAGTTACTACTGCGTTCAAAAAGCTAAGTCATTCAAAGCAAATACAAACGTTTACAATATCGTACAACCCGGACAAAAAATAAAAGAGGGCGATTCTCTTATTGTATTCCAAAATGCATTTGATGATGATAATGCTAATAAACTCTTAGCTAAATTAGCTGATGATGATACAGAATTAATTAATGATTTTGGTCGTATCAAAATAGCTTCTAAGATATCTGGTGTGGTGCAAGACGTTAAGATTTATCGTACTTGTGAAATATCTGACCTATCTCCTTCTCTTAAGAAGATAGTGACTGATTATGAAAAAGGTATCAAGGAACGTAATAAACTAGCAAAACAATATGGAGTTAGTGAAGGTGAAATTAAAGCTACATCTGAACCTGACTACAAGCTAGAACAAAACGGTAAGCTCAAAGCTACCGAAAATGGCGTTTTGATCGAGTTCTATCTTAAAGCTGAAGATAAAATGGGTGTGGGTGATAAGTTAACCTACAACACTGCAATCAAAGGTGTTATCAAGGATATATTCCCTAAAGGTGATGAACCAACTAGTGAATATAGACCTGATGAAAAGATTGATGCTTTATTGGCAACAGCCTCTGTAACTGCTCGTATGACATCTTCGGTTATCTCTAGTGGTATTATGAATAAAATCATGATAGAAACTGCTAGACAATGTAAAGATATACTCGGTATCAAATGGGATTACTTGGGTAAAAACAAAAAATAAACGAAAGAATATGGAGTACCCAATATTGGGTACTCCGTTATCTTTCCAAAAAATAAAAGTTAGATAATATGAATATACTCTTCAGTAGGATACTCTATTAAATCTTATAGTCATACAGATTTAAAATTATATAAACGGGATTACTAGTTGATAGTAATAGTCACAGATATTCAAAAGACCGTTTAGTAATAATAATAGAGTATAATAATATATGGAATATTATTAGGAAAAAGACCTGAAGAGTATATTCATACTATCTAAGAGATAAAAATTATAAGTTTTAAGTTACATGATTAACCACCATAAGGGAGATGATAAAATAACCTTAAGAAGGATTAAATTTATGTCTTTAAGATGGGAGTGTATTTGAAATCTAACCAGTCATACGCTCTACTGGTAAGATAAGTTTTGGAATATGGGAATTATTATGAGAGAGAATGATTATTTCGTGGAGAGTAAACGGAAATAGTCATATTAGTTATTCCAAAACTGTGTTAAAAATTGTCTCAGACTTATATAAAAATTAAATATGGGAATTATAATTTTTATAAAATATTCATTGTGTTATTGGTTGTTATAGGGGTTTCTTATTATAAAAATAAGGATTGTTGTTAGGGCGTCCCCTATGATAGTTAATCATATAACTTAATTAAATTAATAAAATAAATAGAAGACTAGAAAGTTGGATAAATTGTTTTGTGGATTAATTTCAAAGGCGAGACTATGAGTGGGAAAATTACATTGACAATTTTAGACCATATGCTTAAATTTATATCAAAAATAAGAAAGGCAGTTTTTGATTGGAATCTAATACAGGGAAGAGTCTAATATTAGAACTTATTCGTCATTTAAGTTTGGCAAGATGAAAATGAGTATTTCCATTCAAAGTATACAATTTATCCAACTTTCTAATCTTCTATTATAGATAAGTTGATAGAGAGATAAAGAGCGAAGTTATAACTTATTCATTCTTTTTATATAAGGAGTACAAAACAAATGATATTTTATCTCTCTATCATAGTGATATTATACAATTAAAATATTTTTTAATTGTTCGAAAATTGAGCTATCGTTTCACGAGTAGCTTTTGGAATATTTAGATAATCACCGTTCTTGGAGTTGATATCTACAGATTCCTTTACCATACCTTTAGAGCCATAGTATGCTAATGTATAGTCGTTAGCTCTAATAGCTATTTCTTGCAAGTAATCTTTTTCATTTAAAAGAACTTGTTCTAAGAATTGTTTAATTTCTTTCTTGAAGTCTGGATTTCCAAAGAACTCAATTTTCTTTTTCTTCATTTTCGTTCTTAAGAAAATAAATCCTTTTTCATAAACTCGTAAACTAATAATCATGGGTAATAAACCTCCTCTATTTAATAATACTGATATCGAAATTACTCATAATACCTTCGATACCTAAGTCTCTTCTAATTGTCATTACATATCCAGTTTCACTATTTTCATCATAGGTTTGATCTATGAAATTAAAACCAAATACTTTTTCAGCTTGGAAACAATCGTAATCAATAAATAATTCTGGATACTTTTCTCCGATATATTCTCTACATTTAGCAACGGCGTCAACCATATTCTCTGCTTCAATAGTAAATTCTATATCTCCTTTGACTCTGTCTTTAACTAAATATTTATTCATGGCTCCACCTTTAATAAATATTAGAACTCACTACTGAATCCTTCAGTAGGAATAATAGGTTCTAATTCAATATTTACTTTACCATCTTTATCAGTAAAGGATAGAATACGTCCACCGGTTGTATAGAACTTATATTTTCCAATAGTTTCAATAAGTTCACTTCGGTTTACTTTAACTAATCTATCACGAATCTTAAGTAGTTCTTCTGGATTATCTACTGTCAAAGTAGCACCAGAACTATCTATTGCTACTTTATAAATTTTTCCAAGCCATTTGTATTTATTTACTACTGCTTTGATAGTAGAATAAACATCTTCTGGAACATATTTATCGTCTCCAAATACAGAATCCAAACTAAACATACCCATTACTCTATCGATATTGTAATTAAAGATAAATTGGGATAATTCGTTTGGTTGTTTTTGTGTAACCATAGCATGTTTAAGATCTGCCATAATTTTGATAACATTTTTTGTTACGTCATAAAGATTAGTATCTGAATCTAATTCTTCCATAGACCCATCTGGATATACGATGATATCTTTACTAAATTCATTAAACATATCAGACAGATTATCCATAGAATATGTGAAATACATATCATCTGGATTATCACTAATTTTATTCATTAATATCTCACATGGTGTGAGAATATTATAGACTTTCTTTTCTTCTTGAAGTCTAATCTTATTAGCATAAATAGTATTAGTAATATGATATACTACAGCTTGGTTGTCTTCCATTTATCTAAATCCTCCATAAAGTTATAAGTATACTGTCTTTTTCGTTTAGGTTTATTTCTATTTGATTTGAATTCGTCTTTTATTACAATACTATTTAGAGATACATTTGTATTCAAAAGATAGTCTCGTATTGTAAAAGACCCTTCATCTATATCTAGATAACCATTAAATACCCTAAACGGATTTATATTAAAGTTAGCCCTATTATCAGCATTTAGAATTAATGGTTTAAACCACTCACGTATACGCTTTAAAGCATCTATATATTTGGCTACAAAGTCTCTATCTTCTTTAGTGCCTTTTAAACCAAACATTCTGCCGATATCAATATACATATCATATTGATTTCTCGTCCTATTCACATTTCTTCTTACAAATCTAACAGATGTTAATCTAATATCGTCATATAAGATGATATCAAAATCCATAAATTTATTTGCAAAATTCATTACTACTTTAAATCTAGTAATCATTTTAAATCAACCACCCTTCTATTCATATCAAAGCAAAAGACTTCTGCTGTTTCACATCCCCATCAAGCTACCAATGACTTTCTTCACAGAATTGGAAAAAACTACTTTAAAGTTCATATGGAACTAAAAAAGAGCCCAAATTGCC
>ERZ773031.89-NODE-89-length-50242-cov-68.041983_pt1 | contig 50242 bp, 53 predicted proteins | sample MGYA00511666_ERZ773031 | MGnify/ENA primary metagenome ERZ773031 (study PRJEB29015, sample SAMEA2738135) | human oral metagenome | biome: human oral; feature: human-associated habitat; material: saliva | place: China | collected 2250 ...
GCCGACTAAGGCTTTGGAAGGTTTTGCGCGCGGTGCGGGTGCGAAAATCGAAGACCTGACCATCATCAACGACGGCAAGCAAGACGTGTACGCCTACGAGTACGTCCAAACCGGCAAACCGCTGGGCGAGCTTTTGGAAGACATCATCAATGCCGCAGTGAAAAAACTGCCGATTCCTAAAGTCATGCGTTGGGGCAGCAGCACATTTACCTTCGTGCGCCCCGTACACAGTCTGATCGTGCTGCACGGTGGCGACATCGTAAACGTCAGCGTTTTGGGCCTGCAAAGCGGCAACAAAACATTGGGTCACCGCTTCCTCTCCAGCGGCGAAATCGCCATTGAAAATGCCGACAGCTACGCCGCACAAATGCGTGAGCAAGGCAAAGTGGAAGCATCGTTTGCCGAACGCAAAGCCGCCATTCAGACGGCCTTGAACGAGCAGGCAGGCCGTCTGAGCGCGACCGTTGCCGCCGATGAAGCCTTGTTGGACGAAGTGACCGCATTGGTCGAATGGCCTGTGGTATTGGAAGCCGGTTTTGAAGAACACTTCCTCGCCGTGCCTCAAGAATGCTTAATTCTGACCATGCAGCAAAACCAAAAATACTTTCCGCTGCTCGATCAAAACGGCAAGCTGATGAACCGCTTCCTGCTGGTGTCCAACCTGCAAACCGAAGACCCGTCACACATCATCCAAGGCAACGAACGCGTATTGCGCGCGCGTTTGTCTGATGCCGAGTTCTTCTACAAACAAGACCAAAAAGCGACTTTGGAAAGCCGCTTGCCGAAATTGTCCAGCGTGGTTTATCACAACAAAATCGGTTCACAAGCCGAGCGTATCGAACGCCTGCAAAGCATCGCCGCCCACATCGCCAAAGCGTTGGGCGCGGATGCCGCCGCAGCCGAGCGCGCCGCACGTTTGGCAAAAGCCGACTTGGTGACTGAAATGGTCGGCGAGTTCCCCGAATTGCAAGGCACCATGGGCAAATACTACGCCCGTTTGGACGGCGAAACCGAAGAAATCGCCGAAGCCATCGAGCAACACTACCAACCACGTTTTGCCGGCGACAACCTGCCAGAGGGCAAAGTGGCAACCGCCGTTGCTTTGGCCGACAAACTGGAAACCTTGGTCGGCATTTGGGGCATCGGCCTGATTCCGACCGGCGACAAAGACCCATACGCCCTGCGCCGCTCCGCATTGGGTATTTTGCGTATGCTGATGCAGTACGGTTTGGACGTAAACGAACTGATTCAGACGGCCTTCAACAGCTTCCCGCAAGGTTTGCTCAACGAGAAAACGCCGTCTGAAACCGCCGACTTCATGCAGGCGCGTTTGGCCGTGTTGCTGCAAAATGATTATCCGCAAGACATCGTTGCCGCCGTATTGGCGAAACAGCCGCGCTGTTTGGACGACGTAGTGGCCAAACTGCAGGCCGTTGCCGCGTTCAAACAGCTGCCTGAAGCCGCCGCATTGGCCGCAGCCAACAAACGCGTGCAAAACCTGCTGAAAAAAGCCGATGCCGAGTTGGGCGTGGTTAACGAAAGCCTGCTGCAACAGGACGAAGAAAAAGCCCTGTACGCCGCCGCGCAAGATTTGCAGCCGAAAATCTCCGCCGCCGTTGCCGAAGGCAATTTCCAAACTGCTTTGTTCGAGCTGGCTTCCGTCAAGCCGCAAGTTGACGCATTCTTCGACGGCGTGATGGTAATGGCTGAAGATGCCGCCGTAAAACAAAACCGTTTGAACCTGCTGAACCGCTTGGCAGAACAAATGAACGCAGTTGCCGACATTGCGCTCTTGAGCGAATAAGGCCTTGTTTCAGTTGACCCTCTTTTCAGGCTGCCCGATGTTTCAGGCAGCCTGAAGTTTTTCGGGCGTATCCCTTGCATGGCGTTCAAGGGTATAATTCGGCAGATTTGTCGCACGACAAATCGCGCACATAAACAATTTCCCACATTCAAGAGGCAGATTATGAATATCCCAGCCATCCGAACCGCACTCGATGCCGTGTTGATTCCCACCACAATACGCACTTTGGGCAGCGAAAAAGCCGTTTCGCTTCTGGAAGAGCATTCAGACGGCCTGCATATCGGCCTGAAATTCGCGTTCCCAGTTGCCCATATTGCCGCAGACATTGCCAACGCCGTTCAAGAAGCCGTCATTTCGCATACCGGCGATACCCACATTCACTTGAGTATCGATACCGAAATCGGTACGCATAAAGTTCAACCCGGCGTAGCAACCATCAAAGGCGTGAAAAACATCATCGCCGTTGCATCGGGCAAAGGCGGCGTCGGCAAATCAACGACCACAGCCAATCTTGCCACCGCAATGGCCAGGATGGGCGCGCGCGTCGGCGTACTCGATGCCGACCTGTACGGCCCAAGCCAGCCCACCATGCTCGGCGTACAAGACCGCAAACCCGATCAACAAAACAAAAAACTCATTCCCGTTGAAGCCGAAAGCGGCATTCAAGTGATGTCCATCGGTTTTCTGGTCGATACCGACCAAGCCGTCGTTTGGCGCGGCCCGATGGTCAGCCAAGCCTTACAACAGCTTATGTTCCAAAGCGAGTGGGACAATGTCGATTATCTCTTCATTGACCTGCCGCCCGGTACCGGCGATATCCAATTGACCCTGTCGCAAAAAATCCCTGTAACTGGCTCCGTTGTCGTCACCACGCCGCAAGACATCGCCCTGATTGATGCACGCAAAGCCGTGGATATGTTCAACAAAGTCAATATCCCGATTTTGGGCGTTTTGGAAAACATGTCTGTCCATATTTGCACCAACTGCGGTCATGCCGAAGCAATCTTCGGCGCAGAAGGCGGCAAAAACTTGGCAGAGCGTTTGAATGTACCGTTGCTTGGCCAACTTCCATTAAGCCTGCCTGTACGCGAAGCCATGGACAACGGCACATCTTCAGCCTTGTTTGAAAACAACCAAACCATCGCCGACATTTACACCGAAGCCGCCTTCCAAATTGCACTGGCCATTGCTGATAAAGGCAAAGACTTCAGCAGCCGCTTCCCGAAAATCGTCGTCGAATAAAAAAGTTTAAAAAAGGTGTTGACAGCTGTGTGACCCGTCTCTATAATGCACAGCTTACCGGGTCGTTAGCTCAGTCGGTAGAGCAGCGGACTTTTAATCCGTTGGTCGAGCGTTCGAATCGCTCACGACCCACCACTTTTCCTAAGCCTAAACAATTGTTTAGGCTTTTTTCTTAGCCACCGCCTATATTGGGGTGTGCCTGTTTTGTGTCGAAACCAAGACCGACACTGTCCAATATAGCCGCGTGTCCGTGCAAATGTTCGGGGGCTAGATGGGCATACTTCTGAACCATCCCGACATTTTCCCAACCACCCATTTCCTGCAAAGCGGCGAGCGGAACTCCGGCTTGTACCAACCAACTTGCCCATGTATGCCTCAGATCGTGCCATCTGAAATCAACAATACCTGCCTGAGACAATGCGTTTTTCCAAACACGCGAACTGATGCTTTTCACGGGTTTACCGTTTGGTAGAGTAAAAACAAAAGATGGATGTTTGCCCATCCGTTTTTCTAATATACCGAGTGCCGTCTGATTCAGGGCAACGCCGATAGCGCGTCCTGCTTTGGCTTCGTCTGCCTCAATCCATGCCGTCTTGCGACTTAGATTGATATGCGACCACTTCAGCCCCAGTACATTGCGTTGCCGCAAGCCTGTCGCCAAACTGAACACTGCCATATCAGCTAAATACTCCGGCAGGGCATCAATCAGCCTTTGGGCTTCTTCATGCTTCAGCCAACGGATACGGCGTTTGGCTTCACGATACAGTTTCAACTTCGGCACATTGTCCAGCCAGCCCCATTCTTTTTCCGCCTTATTCAAAATCGATCGGATTAAGGCAAGATAGCGATTTTTGGTACTGTCCGAACAAGTCATGCGGTTAATAGTCTGCATGATGAAATCACGGCTCATATGGTGCAAGAAGATACCTCTGAAATGAACTAGACAGCGCAAACGGCTTATGTCATCCCTGATGCTTTTCTTGTCCCCCATCTCTTCAATCCACCGGACTGCCGCTTCATCCCACAGTCGTTTCGGTTTTTCGTTGAAATGTTCCTGCTGCCACAATTCATGTTTCAGTTTGTCATGCAGCCTTTGGGCTTCATTTTTGTCTTTGGTGCGAGAAGATTGTCTAATTCTTTGACCGCTTTGCGTTGTGATGTCAATGTAATAGACGCCATTTTCGCGTTTATAGATCGGCATTTTTGTTCACTCCTACTTTCGAGTGAAGCCAGCATCCGCGCATTTTCCAGTTCGTTTATAAATGCGTCAAGTGCGGGCTGCGTGATACAGTATTTCCGTCCGGGCATGGAGGCTGCCAAACGGCTGGAGCGGATATGTTCCCGTATGGTTTCGGGATGGCATTTGCAGTATTGAGCCGCTTCTTTCACGTCATATGTCTTCATGGATTACCTCGATATTTCATAAACCGTGTAGGGCGCGTTTTCCTGTAGTAGCGACAGCCGTCTAACTGCCGCATATCGCTTGATACGGGATTCCAACACTAAAAAGTTGTTTCGGTCGATATAAAACAGCAGGCAGAGATAACCCTGCCTGTCTGCTTCGAGTGGAACGAGACGGAAGTGAGGAAACTGATCATCCTTTGGATTAAACAGGGCGCTTACTTTTACGGTAACAACTTCTACACTCTTCTCTATCAGCATAAAGTTCCCTAAACAAATTTCAGAACAAGTATGGAACAGAAGAAAATCAGTGCCGCAACTAACCATGACCGGTTTATCTTCGTTGTTACTTCGTCAAGGTATCCCTTCATTTGTTTGTCAATTTTGGCTTGGATTGAGGCGTACAACTTGCCTTCACTTTCAGCTAGCTCTTTACCATACCCTGCTAGAAGATCTGCCATAATCTGTTCACGATAAGTCTTCAAATCTTCAGCAATTTGAACTGCCGTTTTCAACGGTTCTTCGATTTCAGCAGCAATTCCGTCAAAATCCTCACGAGTACGGTTACGTTGTTCTTCAAACAAGGCTTTCAACCGGCTTTCCTGTACCAACAGAATAGCAATAACCGGGTCGTCTGCTGTAAGTTTGATACCTGAAACCCGGAACACGTCGGCAATAATGGCATCTACTTCTGCTTTTTCCATATCATGCCTCTGATTTTTCCGGTTGGCGTTGAATAGCCAAAAACTCTATTTGATCCAGTTGTTCATACAACTCACGCTGTACCGTACGCAGACGTTGGCGAGGCATCAAGCCAAATTCACCTGAAGTTTGTGCTTCAGTTAAAGTCAGGTTTTTGGTTGTCATTTCCTTTATATCTGCACCAAACGTATCAGGGTTGCGATGTGAAATATGTACCACACCGATAATACGATCCTTGTATTGCTTATAAACACCAAATTCTTCAAACGGTTTATCTTTAGTTACCACACCTTGAAAGTCGTTAAGCCAAATAACCACTTCAGCCTGTAAAGCATTTAACGTTTGCACCAAACCTGTAATACAGTCATCAAGAGCCTGTCCACCTACAAGTGGTACATGAATAATCATGCGGATACCGTTTTCGGCCAAGAAGGACGGTACTTCGTTTTCTGCCATATAAGACATCAATGGCACAAAAGTAGCAGCCCCGTTGTCAATGACAGCAATACCTTCCTCGTTTACCAGCTTCTCAATCAATCCATCAAAATAGCGGGAATCAATATTATTACTGTCATTTAAAATATCGATTACTTCAGGATTTAACGCCGAGAAACGGCTAAAAGAAGGATTTACGGGATCAGTATCAAAGCAATGCAGTTGCTCTCCACTGGCTTTTGCTTTGAGGTAGTCACCTAAAAAACTTGCAATCGTTGATTTACCAACGCCGCCTTTACCTTGTGCAATAAAATGGACTTCTTTCATGGCATAACCTTTCGTTTGTTCAAATGATTTTTTACAAAAAGAAACCTGCTCGTCCCTGAACAAGTTTGTGTTTGTAAAAAAAGCAGCCCTATATAGCAGGGCTGCCGAAGCTGCTAAACATTTATGCCTATGTAGAGCAGGAGTGAAGATTTAACGAATATCTACCCAGCGACCACCATTCTTCTCTTCGCCGAAATATCGTACTTTATCGCCCGCAGTCGTCCATCCGTGGTCGTAATAAGCCTTGCAGTATTCCGGTTTATCAGGTCTGACGTAAAACTTTTTAACCATCTGGCAATTTTCCTCAAACGTATATTGTCGACCAAAGCGATATTTGTTTTTTTGTTCGCATACCTTCTCAAACCTTGAATAACGCATCATGCGGTTCAACTCTTGAGCATCACACCGGCCAGCTCCATTTGCAATTGCATCAACCAAACCCGACATTTCGGCACTTTCCGAACTACTCGGACACATTTTTAAAAAGTTACGACGCGCCTTGATCGTATTGCCCAATTTTTTGTGGCGAATCGAAAAATATCGTCTAATAGAAGACGCACATTCGCTTGGACGATCACCTGATGACAGACATAAAATTGCCTCACACGCCAAGCGCGTATCGCCTGTAAGCACATCGTCAGCATAAGTCGCCGGCGCTGCTCCCAGTAACGCCGCAATTAACAAACCCAAAGATTTTTTCATACACACACCTTTTCCATATTGAAATAAAAGACGAAAAAAAGGATAATCTGCGTACCCCTACGAGATCATCCATCTCAACTTAAATGCCGCTTTTGTATGAAAGCGGCTTTTTCATTGCCAAACAACTGTGCGAACTTGGAACTTACATCCATCCTGAACGATATTCACACACAAATCACCATTACCTTTCATCAACAGATCAACCTGTTTAGATGCGGCTCTCATACTATGATAAGTACCAATAATGATTTGCTTAACGGGCTTGCGGATCTTTTTCATGTTACTTCCTTTCGCTTTTAGATGAAGTGAAGGTCGTCTGAAACCATTTTCAGACGACCTTGAGAATAGGCGGGCATTTCTCTACCCGTGTTAAGATTGGATTACCACATCTTCTCTTTACACGAAACAAGAAATGCCCATGAAAAACAATCAAAAAGAGTTATTTGAAAATATTACTATCAGTGTTGTTTATGGCTCGCTTTTGATAAAAAGTATGCCTCTATTTATTTTTTTATGCGTGATATTTTCCGCTTGGCAGCTATGGGAAAACCATAGTGAAATCTCAATAAAATTTAAATGGACGTGGAAACTATTTGTTTCTTCAGCACTTGCATTATTTATCGCCAAAATAATTTCGATCCATCATTTCAATCACAAATATGGGATCTATCCCGAATATCTTAACTATTCAATTTCTGTATGGACTATCATCACTGCTATTACGTTTTTAACACTTCCAATCTTGTGGCATATACTCAAACTCATGATAGAGGGTAGAAATGCCCCGTTATTTAAATCTTTTAAAAAAGGTATCTATGCAATAACACTCTTAATTATGTGGGGGCTTATTATCAAAGCATATGATAAAGCTACCGAGTATGATCGCTGGCCACTCATGTTGGATGCGTACAGCTATTCCGACTGCAAAACAAGTCAAGGTAGTATTGCCATACGAAAAGATGATACAACGTGTTACCGATTCATACTTAGCTATCCACTCAAAATAGAGATGCAGGAATATCCATCACCTAAACCATGAGGAGCAACCGTGGCATGAGCCGACATCCAAGGATAACCAAATAATCATTTCCGATATAATCCACACCTGAAATCCGATGGCTATCGTTGTCAAAGCTGATTGCCTATCGTACTCTTTCCAGCCTCGGAATATATAGAATGAATGCAACAACGCCCATGTTAAAATTATAGACAGTCTGATTTTATTGCAGCAGTCCACTTATCATTCATCTCCAGAAGATTATTGCAGGGCTTTCACCTGCTCCCCGACCTATTGCTGGTAGTCAGCCTTATCAGGACATCGCTCAAAACAGTAGGGTGTGATAAATACCATACTGCCGATTTTTACCCTCCCGCTACTGCTTACTGATTCACAGGCAAAGTGCTTGTACAGGACATCACACACGGACGGTATCGGAACCGCTCAGTCTTCCTTTCTCTCGAGCCGCTGAGTTGCCCGCCGCCTTTGGTGTAGTTTGGCGGTAGAAAAGGTCGTCTGAAACCGTTTCAGACGACCTAAAACCAAACCTGCCTAACTCAAAGCAGGTTTACTTGTCCAATGATTCAATTTTTTCCTTAAATTTCCGTTCGTGATCATAGTCTCGGCAATCCTTCATAATATCCCAGATATTTCCAAGATTTACGGGTTTGAAGGCAGTACATCTTTTCAAATTGGCCTTTTGAATTTGCGTTCCGCTTGCGGGAATGGTTTCAAAGGAATTTATTGATAAGAACGAGACAATTAGACAACAGAACATAGCCGCCAAGATACCGGAAATAAATTTGGGTAATCGTTTTACATCATCATCCCAGAGGGAGAGCATGAGAAAAATCCCGGAAACAGCCACCGCAAGAAAACAGAATATCCACAACCCAATAGAAGGCAATCCATAATCATCAAAGAATAAACTCAGAATTATAGCCATAGTTCTCAACCCTCCTGAAAAAATCCCGCAAACCTACCCTCAAACTCTGCCGCAACCTCATCAATATCGTCAAAATCGCTATCTTTCCAGAGTTCACTATCATTCAAAAACCACTCGAATTTCCACCAATATTCATTCGCGATGCGCGATGCGATGAATGCGTCATCGTGATTCTCACGGTTCGCCTCAAAAATATCCTGTCCCGAACGCACATAAACTGACGATTGGTTTTCAAAATGTTCACTGATTTCTGCTGCCTTGTTTTGCAGTTCTTTAATCTTAGCCTTTATCATATTTGTCATAATGACACCTTTGAACTATAATAAACTATCTGATTATTTCAGATGAACCCAAACGGAAACCCGCTTCTTGCACAAGCGAGCTTGGATTTGGATACATGTTTAAAGACGGGTAGCGCCGTCTGAACATTTGGGCATTTGCCCTATCGGACTTTTCCGATAAATACCCGCTCACGGCGGGGAATATAAAAATCAAAATGTGTTTTGCAGCTTGTCCGCAGATTATCGCTGCTGCATCGGGAATACGTCCCGATTAAGAAATACGTCCAACTTGCCGCCTGTTACCGGACCCCACTGGGCAACCCGGATGCGCGGCATTTTTTTTGGCAGGTCAGATGCTGCCTGCAACCGTTTGTCCGATTTACCCAAAGGCTCGATCACCTTTTTTACGCATGATGTTTCAGTCTTTTCAGGCCAAAACATCTCCGAAGGCCGGTTGCTTCGTTTCAAACTGTTAAAGAACTTTGATAGACGTATATTAGCCATAGGTAACAAATATTGCAAGAAAAATATTAGCCAAAGCTAAATTTTTACATTTTTAAATATACAACATATTGTTTTTAAAGATTATATTTTTAGAAAATAAGATACTAGAAATAGAAAAAGGTAGTCTGAATTATCAAACCACCTTAGAACAAGAATTCCCTAAGAAGGACAATTAAAGTCAGAATTAGTGCTGATGTTCTGACAAGTTTATAAGAATCGTTATTATCAGGGGACTTTAAACAATTTCTAGAATGTGACAGCCTTATGAAGTTAATCAGGGCATATGTGAAAATAAGAGGTCGTCTGATATTTTCAAACGACCTCTTTTTTTTAAAACCTTTGGAAAATCTGAGACTGGCCTATTAAGACTTTACCAATGACTATAAGACTTGGTCTGTTTTTGGTAGAAATTTCCCAACTCTTATACTGACGATTGTCTGAGATTACGAGCAGATTATTACCAACCATTTGCAATCTCTTTAAATGAAGATGATTTCCAACCATAAACAGGTACACACCATCTCCATCATATTTGTTTATTGATATATCTACAAACACCAAATCACCCGGCTCAAGTGTTCCGGACATATTATCAACTCGTATATTTGTCAGCCTTAGACTATCTGGATTTTTAGCAGAGAAAATCCTGCGATACTGATCTTCCGTATACTCAATATACGAAATATTGGCTGAAATATCTGACGTATTGATTGGATACTGGTCAAGTATATCGTTATCTAGCATTTTTATGGTAAATGGTGATACGGTCGTTTCAGCAGCTTTTGGATCAGCCGATTTATTTGCCCAAAATCCTTTTCCACTAGCAAGCCAATCAGGATCACATTCGAGAAATTCAGATGCTCTTAGTAGATTTTGCCCGGCTAAAACCTTTGTTGTCCCATTCAGCCATTTAGAAACTGAGGGGGGTTTGACTTTGCAATATTTAGCCAAATCAGCTTGTGATTTACCTAAGTCGTCAAGGCGTTTTTTGATTCTGTCTGCAAGTGTATTCATTTTCTAATTATCGCTTTACAGCTTTTTCTTTTGGGTAATAGCTTTTTTTCGATTATTGATTTATTTGTTAGCTATGGGTAATATGTAAGTCTTGGTTTTGTCAATTACAAGGAAATGACAGTGAGCGAATACACATTGCAACAATGGTTGCGAGAAAGAAGAGGTCGTCTAAAAGAGATGGCTGAAACATTAGGTATAAACTACTCATGGATTTCTCAAATTGCCAGCGGTCGGAAAAAAGCACCGTTGGATACAGCTATTAAAATCTCGGCTTACACAAACAATGAAGTTACGGTTGAAGCCATTTCTAAAGCTTATAAACCAAAAAAATAACCTATGCTCACAGCCGAAATCCGCCACCACATAACAACGGACTTCGTGGTTTACCGCGAGTTCGGGCTTTTGTGCGGCTCCAATATTCAGGCAGCGACATTATTATCAGGGCTGTTTTGGTGGAGCGACGTGGCCGATAAAGAACCAAAACGTCAGGGTTGGTTTTATAAAACCGCTTCCCAGCTGTTCGATGAGTTCGGACTGACACGGCGTGGCTATGAAAAGGCAAGAAAATTCCTATCCAGCAAAGGCGTTATCCAATGCCGACGTGCAGGTGTACACGGCAGGATGCACTGGCAGCTCAATAAAGAGCGTCTGTTAGAGTTATGCTATCTTGTCAAAGGCCAACCAGTGCCGCAATTCAACAGCCGTTACCATCTCGACATCGACAATTTCCGTCTTGAAAAGTGGATCAATCTCGATCTTTGGAATGACTTTCTGAAGATGCGTGCCGAAAAAGGCAAGCCCCTCAATATCAAGCAGAAAAAAATCCTGCTCAAACAGCTTAAAGACCTCAAAAACAAAAACTACGACCTCAATGCCGTGATGCAGAAATCGATTCTGAACGGCTGGGCAGGCTTCTATCCATCCGACCGTTCCCCCAACATCCCTGCGCCACCGACGTCCGAAGCGGCCACGCGCAAAGCTATGGCGGAATACGAAGCGCAAATCAAACAATCCGCCGACCCGCCGCCCGATACAGGCGGACAGCGGAATCCTGACAATCCTAATCGTCAAAATCTCATAAATTACTACAAGAAAAAACAGTAATCATCAGGCTGTTGGCACCGCCACGCCCAAACGCTGCTCCGGCAGCTTTTTTTGTGCCTTTTGCCGCTGAAAAGGTCGTCTGAAAGGCTGTTTTGCCTGTTTTTCGGCGCAAAGTGGGATATACCTGTCTGTTTTTCTGTCCTGTTTTCGTGTTTTTATACCAATTAGATTATCAGAACTCGCTTTTTTGATGAAAATAAGTAATTGAAAACATTGTGTTTGTACATATTGAACAAAGAACTTTGGCTTTAGAAGACAGAGAACTTTGTCCGTATAGGACGGCCTTTATACAAAGATCACCTTCACAGACCACTATCAAAAAATATTACAGGCTCACGCCTGACTGTTTTTTGTGCAATTTATGATGGATGTAGATAGATATTGGCGTTTGAGAGGATATAGACTCTTTTTGAGGGAGAGATATGTACAGGTTTTGTGGATAAATCGTTAGAAATCTGTACAGGGTTACTGTACAATAAATTATATTGCCCAATGGAGATATAAAATGGACTATGTAATCAGCTACACCGCAGCCCGTGAAGATTTGGCGCAGGTTATGACTAAAGTTTGTGAAGACCAAGTAGTAACACATATTACGCGCCGGAACGGAGGGAACTGTGTCTTGATGTCTGAGGAAGAGTACAGCTCTATTATGGAGACACTTTACCTGTTCGGAAATCCTACTAATGCTGCACGTTTGGAACACTCGCTGGCTCAAGCAGAACAGGGGGAATTTGTAGAGGTTGATCTGTGAGAAAGCACCGTTTTACCGCTGATGCCGCCGAAGATTTGGCATATTGGAAAAAGCATGATGCTAGGAAGGTTGAACGGATTAAGTTGCTTTTGGAAGATATTAAAGCCAACCATCCGAAAGGAATCGGGAAACCCGAACCACTTCGTCACCATAAATCGGGCTTATGGTCGCGAAGGATTGATCGGGAACACCGTTTGGTTTATTCGGTAGATGAAGATACGGTAACTGTATATGCCTGCCGATACCATTACGAACGCTAAACCAACTTGTTGACTTTGAGGCCGTCTGAAAATTCAGACGGCCTTTTCATTTGTAGTCCTCCGGGTTAATCTGATTTTGCCAATCAAATTTGTTCTTCCCGGAAGTAGATTGAGACAAAGTTTCTTTTTGCTTTTCAGGTTCAGAAACGAGGGGTTTTGAATTTATTAATTTATTATCATTTTGAGATTTTTCTACCATTTTTTCAGCTCCTAAATTCATTTTTTGAAGCCGGGAACGGATGAATCGATTTAATGCCTGTTGGCTTACTCTTACATTTTTCTTTTCAGCCAAAAACTGCAATATCAGTTTTTCAGTAAACCCAAGCTGCTTCATTTTTAAAATTTCATCTTTATAAGGCTCCAGTACGGATCGTTTCCCTGGGCTCAATTTATTTTCATACGATTTGATGAAATCTTCTAAATCACTCATACACACCTCTTACAACATCAATACAACATTTATACAACCTATTTTACAACCTATACAACACTTATACAACATTAATACAACCTATTACAACAGCAAACAACTAAAAACAACATCAATACAACAATCAAACAACATCTATACAATCATCTTTACAACACGAATACAACATTATTACAACAAAAAAAACAACATATACAACATTAAAACAACAACTATACAACATATTTACAATATGTTTACAACCAAATAACAACACATATACAACGATTAAACAACAAATACCTCCTCTCCGCGCGTACTTCTTCTCTCAAAAAAGGATATTGGCTAGGTACCAATAAATTTTAACTACAACGCAGGATAGGCAACGAGTGCCAAAAAACGCCCTAAAGCGTTTTTTCAATTCCGCCCAAAAGGGCGGAAACGCCGCAAAGCGGCTGAAGGTTTGAAGCAACTATCAGGGGCAAGGTTAATCAACTACACGGCTGGATGGAAGAACTGCATCGGGAGAAAGCTAGAAACAAAGAATTACTCAAATGCTGCAAGGTGCGACTGAAACAGGAAGACTTGGCACAGGTGGAAGAGGATTTAGACGGCGGAAAACTGGAATACATCCCTGTTTTTTTTGCGGCGTGGCTGATGGAAAGAATCAACAACGGTGGATGTTCGAACCGAGAAGAAAAAACTATTTGATCCATGCTATTAAAAACGACAGCTTTCACAGCGCGGTATTTCCGTAATAAGTTGGAGGTATGGCTTTTCTGCCATGTTGAAGTGTTATTTGCTGAAACAGTATGGTCATTGGTACGAGTTTTGGGCAGCAGATAAAACGGTTTTGCACCATGCGGTTTACGAACGCATTCACGAAATCGTCGAAATCGGAAGGGCTTAAGATGGAGACTATGCTATATCGGTTGTTTAACCCACAAGTAGGTGACCATTCTGAAATAGTTAAAGCGGCTAAACCGAAACCTTATCTGTGGTTTTTTTGGTTTGTCGATGAGATGGCTTTAAAACGTGGAATACACAGTATGTCACTTGTCTTAACGAAAAACCGTCTGATTGAAATTAAAAACAGCTTGGATTCGGATTTCAAGTGCAACACTAGGGTACCAGTGGTTGGAACAGATTCAAGAATAAAACACTTGGCGTTTCGTAGCCAAGTGTTTTTCTTGGCCGGTGGTTTAACTCATCTTGAACCCTGCGTATCTCCCGATCACTGATGTTTCGGAAATCGGTTTGTTTGGGGAAGTATTGTCGGATGAGTCCGTTGGTGTTTTCATTCAGCCCTTTTTCCCAAGAATGATAAGGACGGCAAAAATAGGTTTCCGCCTCCAATGCCTTGGCTATTTTGGTGTGTTGGTAGAATTCTTTGCCGTTGTCCATGGTGATGGTGTGCACCCTGCCTTTATGTGCCTTTAATGCCCTAACGGCTGCCCGGGCAGTGTCTTCGGCTTTTAAGTTCTTCAATTTGCAGATGATGGTGTAGCGGGTAACGCGTTCAACCAAGGTCAGTAATGCACTTTTCTGTCCTTTGCCGACGATGGTGTCGGCTTCCCAATCGCCGATGCGGGTTTTCTGGTCGACGACGGCGGGTCGGTTTTCTATGCCGACGCGGTCGGGTACTTTGCCTCTGGTCCAGGTGCTGCGGTAGCGTTTGCGGTAGGGTTTGCTGCATATTCTGAGGTGTTGCCGCAAAGTGCCGCCGTTGGCGAAGGTAGCGGTAAATGGTGCTGTGGTGGAGCGTGATCTGATGGTGTTTGCACAGGTAGGCGCATACCTGTTCGGGACTGAGTTTGCGGCGGATAAGGGTGTGGATGTGTTGGATCAGCTGCGAGTGGAGCTTATAGGGTTTTCGCTGGCGCTGTTTGGTCAGCCGGCTTTATCGGCGCTGTATTGCTGTCCTTGGATGCAGTGCCGCTTGATTTCGCGGCTGATGGTGCTTTTGTGGCGGTTAAGCTGTTTGGCGATTTCGGCGATGGTGCAGTGGCGGGACAGGTATTGGATATGATATCGTTCGTCTTGGGTCAGTTGTGTGTAGCTCATGGCAATCTTTCTTGCAGGAAAGGCCGTATGCTACCGCATACTGGCCTTTTTCTGTTATGGAAAGTTGCACTTCAAATCCGAATCCGCCCAGCATTAAAAACAGTCTATTTAAAGATATTGATTGCATCGAGAAAGAAGATTTTTCTGAAGACTATGCTGTCCAATGTGCCATAAACAATTTTCGACATTGGCCTTGAATACTACCTACATCAAATAACGATGTAATGCTGATAGCAAGAGGATACGGCAATGGCAAAAAGGTACAGCAGGGCGGAGCGGATAATCGAACCGGTCCATACGTTGGGATTGAAAGAAATACACGTAGTCTTTATGGATTTGTGGAAGCATTCAGACGGTCTGAAAGGGGAAATTTCGGATGGGACTAGGAGCAATAATCAACCTTTTACGCTTGGAAACGAGGATGGTATGGATGTGATTTTATTAGATGTTGCAAAATAGATTCATTTTTTCTGTATTTCATAATAAATATAATTATAAAATAGATAAATATAGTAAATATAGGTTTATAAGTGATAATTTTTTAAAAAACCTATCGGTAGGCTATTGGGATAGTTGTAGTTAATACTTGTTGGCATAGTTATACTGTGTGAAACCATTTTGGACGACACTAATGAATATTTTAAAGACATAAAATCCTCCTGTCTCAGCTCCGTTGTTACTTCCCAAGGTTCAGCAAAACGCCCTACACCTCTCAAGAAAAAACAGACGTGGCGTTTTCTCAGGTTACCGAAGGTGCTGGGGAAACGTCATGTCTGTTTTTCTTGACTCTACTGTGGGTAGTAATTCATTTCAAGAATATTATTAAAATAAAAATCATTCTATAACTGTAAATATTTTTAATTTTATGATAAATTAAGAATCATTATCAAAATAATATTAATGCCATGAGATTTTTTCCTACTCCATATCTGTTGGTTGTACTGGTTGTTATGCCTCTTAAAACCTTAGCGGCCGATGAAAACGATGCAGAACTTATCCGTTCCATGCAGCGTCAGCAGCACATAGATGCTGAATTGTTAACTGATGCAAATGTCCGTTTCGAGCAACCATTGGAGAAGAACACTTATGTCCTGAGTGAAGATGAAACACCGTGTACTCGGGTAAATTACATTAGTTTAGATGATAAGACGGAACGCAAATTTTCTTTTCTTCCTTCTGTCCTCATGAAAGAAACAGCTTTCAAAACCGGGATGTGTTTAGGTTCCAATAATTTGAGCAAGCTGCAAAAAGCCGCGCAACAGATACTGATCGTGCGCGGCTACCTCACTTCCCAAGCTATTATCCAACCACAGAATATGGATTCGGGAATTCTGAAATTACGGGTATCAGCAGGCGAAATAGGGGATATCCGTTATGAAGAAAAACGGGATGGGAAGTCTGCTGAAGGCAGTATTAGTGCATTCAATAACAAATTTCCCTTATATAGGAACAAAATTCTCAATCTGCGCGATGTAGAGCAGGGCTTGGAAAACCTGCGTCGTTTGCCGAGTGTTAAAACAGATATTCAGATTATACCGTCCGAAGAAGAAGGCAAAAGCGATTTACAGATCAAATGGCAGCAGGATAAACCCATACGGTTCAGTATCGGTATAGATGATGCGGGCGGCAAAACAACCGGCAAATATCAAGGAAATGTCGCTTTATCGTTCGATAATCCTTTGGGCTTAAGCGATTTGTTTTATGTTTCATATGGGCGCGGTTTGGCACACAAAACGGACTTGACTGATGCCACCGGTACGGAAACCGAAAGCGGATCCAGAAGTTACAGCGTGCATTATTCGGTGCCCGTAAAAAAATGGCTGTTTTCTTTTAATCACAATGGACATCGTTACCACGAAGCGACCGAAGGCTATTCCGTCAATTACGATTACAACGGCAAACAATATCAGAGCAGCCTGGCCGCCGAGCGCATGCTTTGGCGTAACAAACGTCATAAAACTTCAGTCGGAATGAAATTATGGACACGCCAAACCTATAAATACATCGATGATGCCGAAATCGAAGTGCAACGCCGCCGCACTGCAGGCTGGGAAGCCGAATTACGCCACCGTGCTTACCTCAACCGCTGGCAGCTTGACGGCAAGTTGTCTTACAAACGCGGTACCGGCATGCGCCAAAGTATGCCTGCGCCGGAAGAAAACGGCGGCGATATCCTTCCAGGCACATCTCGTATGAAAATCATTACTGCCGGTTTGGACGCAGTCGCCCCGTTTATTTTAGGCAAACAGCAGTTTTCCTACGAAACCGCCATTCAAGCTCAATGGAACAAAACTCCGTTGGTCGCCCAAGATAAATTGTCAATCGGCAGCCGCTACACCGTTCGCGGATTTGATGGGGAGCAGAGTCTTTCCGGAGAGCGCGGTTTCTACTGGCAGAATACTTTAGCTTGGTATTTCCATCCGAACCATCAGTTTTATCTCGGTGCGGACTATGGCCGAATATCGGGCGAAAGTGCACAATATGCCTCGGGAAAGCGGCTGATGGGTACTGTGGCTGGCTTCAGAGGAAGCCATAAAGTAGGCGGTATGTTTGCTTATGATCTGTTTGCCGGCAGGCCGCTTCACAAACCTAAAGGCTTTCAGACGACCAACACCGTTTACGGCTTCAACTTGAATTACAGTTTCTAACTTCTGAAATTTTTACCGATATTTAGACGGTCTTTCCTTATTCTCAGACCGTCTGAAACTTTACCTACGTACTTGGCTCGCAGCGCGTTCATCTTCAAAAGGGAATAGACATGAATAAAGGTTTACATCGCATCATCTTTAGTAAAAGGCACAGCACCATGGTTGCAGTAGCCGAAACTGCCAACAGTCAGGGCAAAGGCAAACAGGCGGGCAGTTCGGTTTCTGTTTCACCGGCAATTTCAGCCGGTCTTTGCGGCAAACTCAAAACCACCCTTAAAACCTTGGTCTGCTCTTTGGTTTCTCTGAGTATGGTATTGCCTGCCCATGCCCAAATCACCACCGACAAATCCGCACCTAAAAACCAGCAGGCCGTTATCCTTAAAACCAACACCGGTGCCCCCTTGGTGAATATCCAAACCCCGAATGCACGTGGATTGAGCCACAACCGCTATACGCAGTTTGATGTTGACAACAAAGGGGCCGTGTTAAACAACGACCGTAACAATAATCCGTTTCTGGTCAAAGGCGGTGCGCAATTGATTTTGAATGAGGTGCGCGGTGCGGCTAGTAAACTCAATGGTATCGTTACTGTAGGCGGTCAAAAAGCCGACGTTATTATTGCCAACCCCAATGGCATTACTGTTAATGGTGGCGGCTTTAAAAATGTCGGTCGCGGCATCTTAACCACAGGGACGCCCCAAATCGGCAAAGACGGTGCACTGACAGGATTTGATGTGCGTCAAGGCACATTGACTGTAGGAGCAGCAGGTTGGAATGATAAAGGCGGAGCCGACTACACCGAGGTACTTGCTCGTGCAGTTGCTTTGCAGGGGAAATTACAGGGTAAAAACCTGGCGGTCTCTACCGGTCCGCAGAAAGTAGATTATGCAAGCGGCGAAATCAGCGCAGGTACTGCAGCGGGTGCGAAACCGACTATTGCCCTTGATACTGCCGCACTGGGCGGTATGTACGCCGACAGCATCACCCTGATTGCCAATGAAAAAGGCGTAGGCGTCAAAAATGCCGGCACACTCGAAGCGGCCAAGCAATTGATTGTGACTTCGTCAGGCAGCATTGAAAACAGCGGCCGCATCGCCACCACTGCCGACGGCGCCGAAGCTTCACCGACTTATCTCTCCATCGAAACCACTGAAAAAGGAGCGGCAGGCACATTTATCTCCAATGGTGGTCGGATCGAGAGCAAAGGCTTATTGGTTATTGAGACGGGAGAAGATATCGATTTGCGTAACGGAGCCGTGGTGCAGAATAACGGCAGTCGCCCAGCTACCACGGTATTAAATGCTGGTCATAATTTGGTGATTGAGAGTAAAACTAATGTGAACAATGCCAAAGGCTCGGCTAATCTGTCGGCCGGCGGTCGTACTATGATCAATGATGCTACTATTCAAGCGGGCAGTTCCGTGTACAGCTCCACCAAAGGAGATACTGAATTGGGTGGAAATACCCGTATTATTGCTGAAAACGTAACCGTATTATCTAACGGTAGTATTAGCAGTGCTGCTGTAATTGAGGCTCAAGACACTGCACACATTGAATCGGGCAAACCGCTTTCTTTAGAAACCTCGACCGTTGCCTCCAACATCCGTTTGAACAACGGTAGCATTAAAGGCGGAAAGCAGGTGGTATTGATGGCTGATGACGACATTCAGGCAAAAGCCTCCCACCTGAATGCGTCCGGCAATCTGTATATTCATACAGGTAAGGATCTGAATTTGAATGCCGATAAAGACTTATCAGCACAAAGCATCAGCCTGAGGGCAGGCAACACCGCCCTCATCAGCAGCAACGGTAAAACCTTGACTGCAGCAAAGAATCTCGATGTTCAGGCAGGTAGCTTGAGTGTGCGTCAAAGTAATCTGAAATCCAGTGGCGGTAATGTGCAGATGAGCGCTACTAAAGGCAACATCAGCTTGAATCAGAGTCGGCTAAATGCCAGTCAGAATATTGATACGGCAGCACTTCAAGGCAATATTATTTCAGACGGCCTGACTGCTGTTGCCGAAGTTGGCCGCGTATCTCTTCTTGCCAACGGCAATGTTGATTTCAACGGTCGAAATACCTTGACTGCGAAAGGAGATATTAATGCCGGTTCAGTCGGTAAAGGCCGTCTGAAAATGGACAATACCAATATTAATGCTTCTGCAGGCGATGTGAAACTGGTTGCCGGAGGTCAATTAGACTTAGGCAACGGCAACCAGAGAAACACCGTTAACGGCGGCCATATCAGCTTAGACAGCAGTAAAGGCAGCATGATGGTGCAGAATATACACCTGAATGCCCGCGCATCACTGAAAGTGGATGCGGATCAAACTTTAACCATTAATAACAGCAAGCTCAATTCCGGTCACAATACCCAGATTAATGCAGATCATGGTCATATGACGCTTAATCAGCTTGATGCTCATTCACGTCGTCATATGAGTATCAGTGCACAGGGTGAAGGCAAAGGAAAAGGCAGCGGTCAAATTTTACAAAACGACCAGCAAAACAGTAAAAGCACTTTGGTGGCAGATGGCGTATTGTCATTGAACAGCAGCGCATTACAGGTCTTGGACAACACTACCCTGCGCGGTGGTGCGATCAATATCAAAGCTGGCGGAGGCATCATCAAACGGGGCCATATCGATTGGGAAACCCAAGATACGGCTACTATGCGTTCAGCGGAACTGAAACCACTGTCCGGTATGATGTCGATAGAATCGGGCGGTGATAACCCTTTAACCGTTGAACCCGGTAACCGTATCGTTTCTGCAGGTGATTTGGTCGTGAAACACAACGGCAAATTCCAAATCAGTGCCAGAGCAGGAAATAACGGCAATCCGAGTGCGCAAACAGCCAGCGTTTCGGCTAAAGGCAATATCGGGATTGTGGCAGGAGAGGTAGATATTGACGCAGCAAATATTGCCGCCGGGAAAGATTTGGCTTTGGTGGCAACGAAAGGGAATATTTCACTAAACAGTATTAGGAATACGTTTAGTAACTATCAATCAGAAATGACCAAACAAAATATTTCCCAGCAAATTTTTGTTGCAGATCGTGAACTTAGTAAATTAACTAGCGCACCTAAATATCGTGAAGCACAGGATCGTCTAGAAGCCTTGAGACGTGAATACTTTAGTAAAGGTGATTTATTTTTTCATCGTAGAGATTTGACTGACAGTGAGAGATTTGCGTTAAGAGAATCGATAAGAGCTAGCAGGGAGAGCTTAAGTAGTTTAAGACCAGAGATGAATGCTGCTGAGAAGACTTGGAATGAACTCCAATCCCCAGTAAAAGCCTTAGTTGAACGTAAACAATCGTTACAACAAGCTCTTTTAACAGTTTCTCAACCAGGTCGTGGTCACGAAAACCAAGGTAGCACTCTTAGCGGTCAAAATATCAAACTGCTCGCTGCAGGTGGTATCCGTATCCAGGGCTCCAAAGTTGTTGCCGCCAAACAGGCAAATATCCAAGCTGCAGGATTTTTACCTGCACCAGCCGCAGAGGAGCTGCAAGAAGGTCGACTTCAATCAGCCATTGACATCAGCGGTGTATTTGACACTTTTGAATATGGTCAGCAAGGCAGCGATAAATACGCCTATGCCATCTTCAGCAGGCCATCTGAAATTTCAGGGAAAACGGGTGTTACCCTCTCTGCGCCAAATGCCAATGAGAACAGCCGCATCAGTCTGAGTGCGGCAGACATCGAAGTTGAAAACGGCAAAATCAAAATTCAATCTTATGGTGATCAATACTACTATGCGGGACAAGGCGAGCTGTTTACCTTTGATAAGCACAGCTATAAAACTGGTAAATGGTACAACCGCAAACACATTACCGAAATTAAAGAGCATAAAAACGCCAAGGCAGATCCGGTCAACCTCAGTGCATCTCAAGGTATCGAAATTAAATCCGGCGGCAGTATTGATGTCTATGCCACTCAATTTGATGCACCAAAAGGCGCTGTACATATTGAAGCCGGGCGCAAACTGACCTTGCGCGCCGTTGACGAAATCAACTACAACAAACTCGACAGTCATAAGAAACGCAAATTTCTCGGTATTACTTATGATAAGGTGCATGATACCTCTACCCAACTGATGCAAACTGCCTTACCAAGCCGTGTAGTGGCTGAATCAGCTAATCTGCAATCAGGTTGGGATACCAAGTTACAAGGTACGCAGTTTGAAACCACGCTGGGCGGTGCAGTCATTCGCGCAGGCGTAGGCGACCAAGCACGTGCCGATGCCAAGATTATTCTCGAAGGTATCAAAAGCAGCATCCACACAGAAACCGTGAGCAGCAGCAAATCTGCTCTATGGCAAAAACAGGCCGGACGGGGCAGTAACATCGAAACCTTGCAATTGCCGAGTTTCACCGGTCCCGTTGCGCCTGTACTGTCCGCACCTGGCGGTTACATTGTCGATATTCCCAAAGGCAACCTGAAAACCGAAATCGAAAAACTCGCCAAGCAGCCCGAGTATGCTTATTTGAAACAACTTCAAGTAGCGAAAAACGTCAACTGGAATCAGGTGCAGCTCGCTTACGATAAATGGGACTACAAACAGGAAGGCTTAACCGGAGCCGGTGCAGCGATTATCGCACTGGCCGTTACCATAGTCACCTCAGGTGCAGGAACCGGAGCTGCATTGGGATTAAACGGTGCGGCCGCCGCAGCAACCGATGCAGCATTCGCCTCTTTGGCCAGCCAGGCTTCCGTGTCGCTCATCAACAACAAAGGTGATGTCGGCAAAACCCTGAAAGAGCTGGGCAGAAGCAGCACGGTGAAAAATCTGGTGGTTGCCGCCGCTACCGCAGGCGTAGCCGACAAAATCGGTGCTTCGGCACTAAACAATGTCAGCGATAAGCAGTGGATCAACAACCTAACCGTCAACCTGGCCAATGCGGGCAGTGCCGCACTGATTAATACCGCTGTCAATGGCGGCAGCCTGAAAGACAATCTGGAAGCGAATATCCTTGCTGCTTTGGTGAATACTGCGCATGGAGAGGCAGCAAGTAAAATCAAACAGTTGGATCATCATTACATAGCTCACAAGATTGCCCATGCCGTAGCGGGCTGTGCTGCTGCGGCGGCGAATAAGGGCAAGTGTCAAGATGGCGCGATTGGAGCTGCGGTAGGTGAAATCCTCGGCGAAGCCCTGCTGGACGGCAGAGACCCTGGCAGCCTGAATGTGAAAGACCGGGCAAAAATCATTGCTAAGGCGAAGCTGGCTGCAGGGACGGTTGCGGCGTTGAGCAAGGGGGATGTGAATACGGCGGCGAATGCGGCTGCTGTGGCGGTAGAGAATAATACTTTATTAGGTGATGTAACTAGGGAAGAGATAGAAGCTTATCGCAAGAAGTTTAGAACCGAAGAAGAAGCTAAGAATAATCTTGACATTGTCCGCAATGCAGTGGTTGATTTAGCAGCTGCAGGAACAGACGGTGTCGTTGGAGGAGTAGATTACGGCATTGATACGCTTAATTATGTGGTGTATTGCCTCGGCTTTACCCCTGGATACTGCGCTATGGCTAAACAGACGTTGGCACCGAAAAACACGGCTGCTGCCGAAGCAATGATTTCTGCCGTAAATCCGCAAACCTATGTAAAAATGGCGCGTACTCTAAAGGATGCTGCTGAGGGCGATGCCGCCGCCAAAGAAGCGGCCGTAGGCTTTATGCTTTCCACAATTAAGAAAAAGCCTAATGTAAAGGTGTTGGATAATTATTTAACAAAAAGCCGGGTATCGGATAACATCAGCAACAGCCAAACCGCGAGCCGGTCTTCCAATTTCAGACAGTATGCGGCAATCGAAGGCAAAGTAAGTATCGCAAATATATTCAACAGCCCCAACAGCAGCCTGAAGTTTGGAAATATGGATATTAAAGAAATGGCGAACAGTGCAAACAAGGTTAACACCACTCGGGTGTTTGACAGCAGTAAAATCAGTGATGCGCAATTACGTAAGGACGTTTTTGCTTATGCGGAGAAGTTAGGAAATGGGAAGCTTAATACCACAAAAAACCCTAATATCTGGAGTATTAAAACTGCTGACGGCGCAACGATTAATGTACGCTCGGTATCCAGTACGTCTTTGCCTGACGGCAGTAAACCGAGGTGGACGATCGATATTCAGGGAGATCAAAAATTAAATAGTCTTATTAAAGATAAAATGAGTATTAGAAATCCAGATAGGGAAATAAAATTCAAATGAGAAAATTGAATAATCACGATGTTCATAAACGGTATCAAAATCGTTTAGAAGATGATGTAGAGTTCACTATCAACTATGGGCTTCCTTTGAGTTGTTTGTGGTCGACCATCAAAGACTTTTCCAGCGATTTTGAAGAGAAAACCGAAGCGTTCTTTATTCTTTTCAAAGAGCTGCTGCGCAGAGGTCATCTGAAACTGCAACGCGACGGGCAAATCATCGAGCATACGCCCGAAGAATGGGAACGGATATTTAGGGAAGTATGGCCTGAATATGAAATCGAACCCAATCCACTTCCCGGCTATGCCCCGTTTGATATTAGAATGTGGCTTACGGTCGAGGCTCCTGCCTACGCCGTATGGATAGATCCCGAAGACGGTAGCGAATACTGGGCGGGATAAAATGCCAATGTTTGTAATAAATGCCTGTCTGAAAAACAGCTTCTTCAGACGGGATTTATTCCAATTATCGGTGATATACAGAGTTTTGTACAAGCACAGACCGCTGCCGATTATCTGTTTGCTTTGCTGGGTGTGGTTCCGGGTATCGGTGAAGCGATACAGGCCTATAAAGTAGCGAAAGCGGCAAAAAATTTACAAGGCGAGACCTTTGCAAAAAAAGCCGTTTTCCCAAAGCCGATTTGCCTGCTCCGGGCTGACTGCCCAAAACGAATCCTTTGGGCGTGGCGGTCGGCTTGACTTGTTGTTCCGTTATCAAATCGTCCCAAATTTTTTAAAAAGCACTTCTTCAATAGATGTCGCCATAGCTATTTACCCTTGAGTTTGGCCATGGCAGCATATTTTTCGTACATCGTTTTGCATTCATCTGCAACTGCCCAAAAGCCGATGTCTTCGTGATAGGATGAATACAGGAAACTGCGTAATTCCGTCATGCGCTTTGGGTTGTCGGTTCGGACTTCCGAATAGGGCGTTTTGAGTGAAATCAATGCCCGCACGCTGGTGCCCCGTTCGATCAAAGCGTCTTTTTCCACTAATGCAGCCATTGCTTATTCCTTTTCTGATTCTGAAGTTTGAGATATTTTATGTTTACGCATCACCAGTTTTACCAGCGATACGCTGCATCCGGCGAGTTTTGCAGTTTCCTGTAAGGTGTGGTTCGGGCGGAGGGCAATAATGCGTCCGTGTATTTCCGTATCCGCCTGTCTGCCTTTGTAATGCCCGTTTTTCTTAGCTTCGGCTATACCTGCCATCTGCCGCCGCCTGCGCTGTTCATAGTCGTCCCGCGCCGTCAGCATGGCGATTTTAAGCAGGATGGCCTGTACGCCGTCCAAAACGATTTTGGCGATTTCGGAATCGGTTTGGATTTGGCTCAGGTCAATAATGCCGGGAATGGATAGGATCGCGCCTTTTTCGCGGATGCGGCCGACCAGTTTTTCCGCTTCTGCCAAAGGAAGGCGGCTGATGCGGTCGATATGTTCGGCGATGATTACGTCGCCTTCTTGCAAGTCTGCAATCAGTTGGTTCAACACAGGTCGGTCGGCACGGATGCCGGAAGCTTTTTCTTTATAGACCCCCGCAATGTAGTAACCCTCAGCCTTAGCTTGTTCAATTAGGGCGTTTTGTCGCTCGAGATTTTGTTCTTCGGTGCTGACACGTTGGTAGATTCTTGCTGCTTTCATGGTAGGCCTCAGTAGTCGATACCGAAAATACAGTTTTGATACAGGAAGGCGGCCACATCGGAATCATCGCCAGAGCGGTAGAAAGCTGAAAGTTTTTCGTTGAACTCAGGCATTTGCAGTTCGGAAATTTCCAATATACCGCAGCCTTTTTCTATCAACAGTGCGTTGGCAAACAGCGTGGCCGTTCGTTTGTTGCCGTCCCAAAAAATTTGCTGCCGCATAAAGGCCAACATAGATCGGATAGCAGTTTCGGTGGTCGAACGGCTTCGGTTCGCAATTTGACCAAACAGGTTCTGTACTTCAACTTCTGATATGGCGGGCGGTGTATGGCGCGATCCGTCAACTAGGGTAACGCCGACTGTGCCGGTGCGAAAATCTCCGGAAGCCAATGAATCTTCTTGGGCAACGATACTGTTGATTTTCTTTAGCAGTGGAATATCAATGGGGAGGCCGTCTGAAATATGGCGTATCACATATTGATATGCGCGTTTCAGGTTTAGGATGGTTTGAATATCTCCCAAAGAAGCAGAGGCAACATTTTGACCGTTGATAATCTGTTCGGTCTGCAACAAAGTTGTCTGACAGTTTTCAAAGCGACTTAGATTGTGGATTTGGGCAACCAATACCTTTTTTGCTAAAAAGATATTCTCTTTCAGGCTGAGGTTATATTTATCTGAAAACACTGTTGCTCCTTATACGGATAAAGGTGGTTAATTTGGGTATGCTCTAATTATCTATTAAATAAATGCCTTTGAATTTGGCTAATTTAAAATAATCAGGACTTAAATTAGCCATAATCAAATTATCCACTCTATTTATCTAGTAGACAAATGGATTTACACTACAAAACCAAAATACTAAAAAAAAGCCCTGTAGCTGTAATAGTCACAGAGCTTTTTCACTACTTAATAAATAGATGGATTCATGGTATTGTGGTCGATTTAACACATTTTTTAATTTACTCTCAGGCTTCGACCAAGGTAATAGCATATTGATTAGGGCAAATCCTGTCCTTAATTTCACGTTCTATCAAATCTATTCGTTTTAATCGAAATGGGAGTGTTTTTTCATTAAATTTGCCAATTAAAACTACATCATAACTATTCTCTGGAAGAACTTTGTCCTCATGGGTTCCTCTATAAATTCGATACTGCCTACCATTACTAGTATATATATGAAGATAATGAAGATTATATGTTGCATTGTTTCGAGTTTTGGTTTCAATCTCAACTTTCAGATGAGCATCTCGCGCATAAAATGCGCATAACAAACCAACATCTTCTATTTTTAAAGAGTTATTTAAATTTCTACGAGGAAGTGATCGCCGGATTTGATTAACTCTATTATTATCAGTACATAGAATAAAAGGATTATCAACGGGACGTTGAAAAATAGAAGTATAGGAATTCCCATTATTGGTACTCATCCGTTTTAGCGCTCTCAACATAGAAGCTAATTTATCCGCAACCTGATTATCACTCAACCTTTCAAAGTAAGCTTTGGTATTTCTTGTAGACGAAACATCATACCTATGAGTACAACTAGCTTCATGAAGGTTGACATCAATTGCGCTTAGATAGGAGCGATGTGTTTCTCCTCGAGGGGTATATTTTAAATTAGGTATCCTACAATCGGGACATCTCATTTTTTTATCATACTTGCCTATATTGCCATTCTCTTGAAAATAACTGTCTATTACATCAAGTTTTAAATTTTCGTTATCAGGTACAGAATAAAATTCTTCATAAGTTACTTTTGACATGACAACCTCCTCAATAATTTCAATTACGTAGTGCAGTTTAGTACAAACATTGAACATGCAAATATTATTTATATAATAGTATCGTGTTTTATGAATCGAGATCTCTCATGCCATTTTTCAGTCAATCTAAAGGTAGTACCTATTTTCAAAGAAAAAACAGGGGAATCGTGTTAAATTCAGGAATTTGTATCAACTGTAAATCAGATGAAATTTGTAGGAAAACGTTGCGTTGTTTACACCACAGGTTGAGAAAAATAAGCCTGCAAGACCTCAAACGGCGTATCGCCGTTCAAACTGCGGTGCGGCTTCACAGTGTTATAGAAATTAACAAAGCGGCACAACTCCTTTCGCCGGTGTTCCGGACTGTCAAACAACTGTTTCCCATGCCACATCTTCATCAGGGTGCGGATAACCCGTTCCGCCTTACCGTTGGTCTGCGGACGGGCAACCCGGGTAAACTTTTGACCAATCCCGTTCTCATAACAGGCTACACCGAAAGCATGGTTGGCCGAGCCTTTGTATTCCGTACCGTTGTCGGAGTAAACGCACTCAATCAGGTATGGACAGGGATCAATCAGCTGTTTGGTCAGAAACTTGGCGGCACTGTCTGCGGTTTTGTCCGGCAAAATGGCGGCGTATAGCTCCCTTGAGAAATCGTCGATGGCGACAAACAGGTAATCCCGCTTATCGGTGGCTTTCTGTCCTTTGAGCAGCGGCAGCCGTTTGGTATCGAGATGTACCAGCTCTCCGGGGTAGGATTTATTGTAGCGTTTGGCCTGCCTTTTGAGTTTTTCCTGAATGCTGCGTTCTACCTTAGCTAGGCGTTTCATTCCGTACTTTGCCTGTTTGAAACGGTTGTTGGTACTGGTTTGGGGTTTGAGCAGCCTGCCTCTTGCAGCTTTAAGTGCGCGGTAAATGGTGACGCGGCTGACTTGGTAGCGGCGTGCCAGGGAGGTGACGCTTTCCTTCCCCTGCGTGTAGGCCAGCCAAATGGCTTGGCGGTGGTGCGGGGTGAGGCGGGTGTTTTTGTGCATGTTCATGTTTCAGTATTCTCCTGGAAATACTGTAAACAACGCTACTAGTTTCTACACTTTATTAAATGAGAATGAACCCCAAAATGTAGTGGAGGTTACCAAATCAAGTTTGACGGATACTGAAAAATGGGATGGTACATCTCAAACTCCAAGTACTCAACTTCTTTCACCTAACCTCGAAGCCGACATTAATTGCAAGGTGGTAGGTGTAACTGATGGAGATACACTGACATGTTTATTACCTGAAAACAAACGCATTAAAGTTCGTTTAGATCAGATTGATGCTCCTGAACATAAACAAGACTTTGGCAAAGTAGCAAAGAAAGCATTGTCAGAATATGTATATGGGAAAAATGTGAGTTTAAAAACGAATGGCCGTGATAAATACGGTCGAACTATTGCTGAGGTATATCATGATCAAACCAACATCAATAAAGTCATGGTAGAAAATGGTCTTGCTTGGGTATATCGTGATTACATGACCGATATCGAATATTTGGAATTGGAAAATGCTGCTCGTAGTCAAAGTAAAGGTTTATGGTCTCAACCCAATTTATCCAAGTGAATTTCGACACGGTGAACAGGCGCGAAAAGTAACTACTGAAGTTAAGCCTAATGCCAACATATCAGGTGGGAATTTTACTTGTGCGGGTAAACGTTTTTGCCGAGAAATGCGAAGTTGTGCAGAAGCAAATTTTTACTTAAATCACTGTGGAGTGGGTAGGCTTGATCGTGATCATGACGGAATACCTTGCGAAAGTATATGTTAATAGACTGAAAAACCTAATCAACCATTGAAAGAACATATGATTTAAGGCTGTTAGAATAAAGTTCTAACAGCCTTTGAAACCATAATATTACTCTATTAAATCATAGGTATGACAATAAGCATCTGAATTGCAAAAATTCCAGCCTTTTATTTTTTAATTAGAGGCTAGGAATTAAATTTGCTTTTGGTTTCTTCTTATTTCAAGATAGTGTAGAGTTGATTTGCATCATTTTCTTTTAATTGACAGAAGTCGTATTTTTTATAAAATTCAATTGCCCCATCTTTTGCATCAACAACTATAACAACAGGTTTATCAGGTTCCTTTTCTTTGATTTCCTCATATATCCATCCAAGAACTGTAAGAAGCAAATCCCGACCGAACCCTTTCTTTTGATAGTTGATATCTACAGCTAAACGTCCAATTTTTATTGCTTCAGTTAAGAGGACACCTGTTTCACCTTTTCCACTTAAATCAACATAGACTTTTTCAGTTTTCACTGTAACAAAGCCTACAATAGACTTAAGTTTCTTATCTCCATCGGGATTATAAAATACAATCGTTTTTGAGATATTATTTTGCATATGCTGTCTAGCATATTGCTTAATATACTGATTTAGTGGCTCTACACCACAATCAAAACTTTCTCTGTCATGCTTGCTTTTATCAAGCCAAGCAAATGGAAAATCGTTAATTTTTTCATAGGCCGAGCAGCTCTCGACCATGTTTACTTCTTTTTTCATAGGACTTATCCTTTTTAATTTTGTTTAAAATTAAGTCTCTCAAAAATGTATTAGCGAGACCACTATCATGCAATGCCTTATAAAGAGACATTGCTTCTGCTTTATTAAGTACAACTACATCTTCGTCTAATTTTTTCAAATCATAAATTTTCCTTTCATTCATAGAGTTTAAAAAACTGTCTTCTATTCTTAATTTCCTAGCTTCTGCTAAGGCAGATGACACCATAAAACTGTTAAGACTTTGGTTACCACCTAGAGAAGCACCCTCATTAAGAAGAGCATATTGCTCCTTCGTCATTCGGATAGTCACCCTAGTTGATTCCGATTGTGTTTTCTTTTCAATAAGATTCATAGTTATTTCCTTTAAGAGCGAGTTAGTAGATTTTCAATATTATGCTTAAAACAAAAAAAATCAGTTATTTAAAAATTTTCAATTGAATTACATTCTCTATTTTGTAAAAAATTGCGTCTATTTGACGCAAATTAGACTACCTTAAAATAAAACATTTGTCAAGTGTTATATATTCATATACGCAAATATAGAGTATATGGTCGTTATAATTTAGACATTAAAAAGCCCGACGGCCGTACAGACATCTGTACGGCCGTCGGGCTTTTGCATTGCTTGTTTAACGAGTAGGTTCGTTATCTTGTTCTATACCTGTTTGTTTGGAGATATGAGGTTCTTGCTGTACTTGAGGGCTGACTTTTTGATCGTATTCCCGTTGAGCTTTAGTGCTTAGAGGCTGTCCAACCATATCCTTAGCCAATCTACTGATAAGCCTGGCTTCATTTTTGTGTCCCATCTTATACAGTTCTTTGGCTATAAGACCGTATTCGGCCAATATGTAACCGCGTGTCTGCATGACCTTCTGAATGTAGGGATGTGTCGGACGTTCCAAGTTTTTGATTGCTTGGTTTAATTCTTCCAGCCGCTGCTTTTCGATGCGGGGTGTTGCACCGCGTTCTTTCATAGCTCGCACTATGCCATTTTCAGCTTTGAGGATTTTTCCCCGGTGTTGCCGTTTAGTGGCCGCACACTCTACGCCTTCCTCCCGGAGTTTTTCAGCAAAACGGACACGCCATTCAAAAAGATCATTTTTACGCGGATTAAGCCGCTGTCCGTAGGTATCTCTCATCAATACACACAAATGTACATGGGGATGCTTGGGTTCGCCTTCTTTTTCGGATTCGTGATGTAAAGCGAAGAGATATTGATGGTCGGCAAACTGTTCGGCGGCAAAATTTCGGGCAGCATTTAATACTGCCTGCGGAGGTGTTCCGGCAGGCATGGATAGGACGATATTGAGAGCTTCCCGGTGTTTGCCTCTTTCGGGGATATTGAGTTTCTGCCAATCTTCTAGTTGCGATTTGACGGCTTTTTTTCCGTTTAATTTTTCACCGGAGTGATTTTCGACAGTAATTTTACCGTTGCGTGAAATGTAGTCCAAATGGTTGCGTATGCCCTGCATACCATTGGAGTTTCGACTTAGCCTTTTAGGGATTTTAACCATGACTTCGGGGTGTTTTTTAGCCGCCGCCGTCAGGTTGGCCAATCCGCTACCTGATTTGAGGGGTACTCTGGATTTTGCCCGGTGATTGGATTTTGAGATGGGGATGCTGGAATCTTTTGCACGGACGGAGCGGGTTTTGAAACCCAAAAACCAATCGTCTATTTTACGGTACAGGGACATAGCTTTACTCCTATTCGGACAGGCGTTTGCGGTTGGTTCGTAATACGTCACTTACCCTTTGGGTATGTTGCCTGATGAATTGTGATAGGGCATTTATCTGTTCAGATGTAAGCGAAACACCTTCGCCCATATTGAGCTGTCGGGCAATTTGGTTCAGATTGCGACCGATACTGACAAGCTGATAATTAGATTGATGCAAGATTTCGACTTCGGTCGTTGAGAGCATGGGATGTTTACGAACATGTGATTGGACTATATCGCGCACAATATCGTTGACACTGCATTTATGCTGTTCAGCGGCTACTTCAAGGTAAGCCCGGTCTTTTTCCGGCAGGCGGACGGTAATACGTTTACTGCCTTTCGGTAGAGGAAGACTGACCAGGGCAGGTTCTTCCGGTACCTCCAACCTGGCTTTCAAAAGTTTTTTGGCCAACAAGGAAACACTTGCTTTACCGTATTCTTTTTCAGCCAACTTACGCAATGCTTCCAGTTCGGATTCGTCTAATCCAAAGACACGGAGGACTTGACGTTTGTCATTGTCGGTAGTTTTATTCACTCATCCATCCTTTATAAAAAGAAAAACCCGACAGGTACAAACCTGTCGGGTTTTCAAATGTTCTTTATGCAGCTATCTCCCATAAAACATTTCCTGTTGTGCGGGGGATTGTTCAAGTTCGTTTTTGACGCTCATATGCTCATACTGACTTTGGTAAAAATGAAAACGTACTTGCGCCTGTGTATGCTCCGGTAAGCCTTTAATTAACTTTTCCATGCCTTCTTCTAAGTGGCGATATTTTTTCTGATCATTGGCACTAATTTCCGAAAATCTGTCTTCGTAACGTTCTTTTGCCGCCTGTACGCGTTCTTCCAAAGTCTGATTGCCTGGTTCTACAAATTTCTCATTTTCAGACGGCCTTGTTGTATTTGTAGCCTGGTCAATGGATTGATTCTGCTCCCGATCTATTTCTATCTGCTTTTCAAAAGAAAAAATAAATTCTTTGATTTTTGCCGCATCTTGAGAGGCTTTCAGAATTTCCATAGGTTCTTCCGTCAATACCTTTACCCAATCGCCAACATATCCGGCGTGTCTGTCTGGATTATGCGGAAGACCCAGCTCACGACTCATCATCATCGAAGAAATTTCGGCACGAAGTTCTTCCCGGGCATAAGATGAATCACCAAAGCGACCGCCCATATCTCGATTAAGCCGGTCGGCATGCCCTGTCCAATGCCCAAGTTCATGCAGAGCAACAGCGTAATATTCTCCCTGCCCAAGAAAACGTTCTTTAGGGGGCAGTACTATAAAATCCCGGGTTCGGTTGTAATACGCATCATTGCCTCGATGATGGATAACCGCGCCCGAAGCCTTGAGAAGTTTTTCTGCACGGTCGTGGTCAATCCATACAGGCGGTGCCTTTTCCCATGCCGGTAAACCATCTATCTGTTCGGCATTAAAAACGGTAAAACTTTTGAAATAAGGGTTCTCTAACTGGATTCGTTCTTTGACGGGGTCTCCATTTTCGTCTCGAATAATTTTTCCATTTTCATCTTTTTGGATCTTTTCGGTATGGGTAGTCAGCCTCACTAACCCAGTTCCACGCTCCCCTTTACGGACTTGTGCGTTCACACTCTGAGCCTGTTTGTAAGTCATCCAGCGCGGATCACTGTAACCTTGAATCATCAAATTTAAACGGTTCATCCCGCTATATTCAGTACCTGATACGGGGTTGAAAGGAAAATCTCTACCCATATCAGGCTGCCAGGGCAATTGAAATGGAGCTGTACCCTGCTTAAGTCGCTCGATCAGTTCTTTGGCGATTTTTTCTGCATATTCTTCTTGATGGCTTTTTTTGCGCTCAGTCATTTTTTATCTCCTCCAAACAGAAAAAAGCCCTGCCATTTCCGGCAGGGCTTACTGTTTATTTCCAACTACTTAAATCTAAAAGCCGTTTGGCCTCCGGTGGAGACTCCGGGTTATCCAAATAAGCTTTCATGGCTTCATAAGACTGGCAGGCGGCCAGATAAGCCTCCTGTTCTTCATGACTTAGATTGAAAAATACCTCTTGCTCTTCAGAAGTGAGTAGGGTATTCCAATCTTCCTGCAAAATATCGGCATACTCTTCCATCTTTCCTCCTTATCTTGTAATTTCCGGATCCTGCCCTCTTTCAGGACTGTATTGTTCCCGGCCTTTTGCCGTCTGCTGTTGCTCTTGTGTCGGACTTGGAATCTGAATCGGATCGGGCAATTTCAGCTTCGTTCCGTGCATATTTTGGGCGGTATGCTCGTAGTAGTTTCTCAAGGCTTTTGTGCGTACATCACCTTCCAGCCCGCGTATTGAATCCATCACACCGCGTTCATACATTGCCAGTTTCTTTTGATTGGGCTTACTCAACTTTTGTGCTTTCTGCATATAATGATCTTTCGCCGCAACAAAGCCTGTATTCAACGCAGCCGCCTTCATATCATCAGTCTGATGCACGACTTCAGCGGGAACTTCTTCCCGACCAATGGAATGAACCGGTACGTCAATATCGGTATCAGCTCGAGGAGAAGCATTGATTGTTCTGTCGGAAGGCAGTGTGCTTTGCGCTTTCAGTCGATCAGCGGCAGACAGCATGGCAGCATCGGGCTGGATATGAATGCGCTCTTCACGTTCAACCTCGGGTTTAAGCTGTTCCTGCTCCTGTGTAGGCTTCCCCGTTTCGCTTTGAGAGTTACCCTGTTCTGTTCGTTTGTGAGGCTCTTGTCTTGGCTGTTCCTTCTCTACTTCCGGTTGTCGTCTTTCCTGCTCACGCACCATCTCCGGTGTAATGCCGTTTTGCGCGTAACGTTCCCGCAACGCTTCCACTCGCTGCAAATCAGCGGCAGTCGGATTATAGCCACTGGTACGGATACCCTGGGCGGCGGCTTCAATAAACATTGCCTGACGGAAATCTTTACTGCCCGACAACTTGATGCTGTCCCAACCTTTGGCTTTGACAACTTCCAACATATCCTTGACTGTTTGCGGATCAGAAAGGGCTGTTTTTAACTGCTTGCCTTGATCTTCAAACAGCACTGTTTTGTGGTCTGAAACGGAATAGAATTTACCGCCTACGCTGTGGTAACGCGTTTTGATGTTGTCAGGGATACGATATTGCAGGTCTAAAACGACCTTGCGGGCGTTTGGTTCAGTTTCAGACGGCCTATCGAACTTTGGGGCGGTAAATTCCGATTCGGAGCGGGTAGAAGTCTGTCCTTTTTTGTTCTTTTCCTGAATAAACTCATCTTTTAGGGGTGCTTCCCATCCTTGCTCCGTTTTATAAAACGTTACGCGTTGTCCATCATGTGTTATACCTTCATAGAATTTAAGCGTACCTTCTTTATCCAAGTCTTGTTGAATTTCTTCGGGTGTTTTGCGTAGATACATGATGTCGGTTGTTGCATCATGCAACTCGTAATGTTTAAAGTCAGACTCACGGTAAACCGTTTCATTGACTGTGTGGGTTCGACCCTCGTATTCAATACTGTTGGTTGTATTAGAAGAGGTCGTCTGAATGTTGTCTTTTTTTTCAGGATTCATGGGGTTCTCCAAGTTTTTAGGTTCAGTACGGCTATTGTTGGCTTTCTCAGCCCTTTCGCTCCATTCTTCCAATTCGTCGGCGATTGCCTGTACGAGATTGACACCTTCTGCAAAGGACTGGCGAACGGCTTCGAGTCCAGCCAGTTTGTGTAGGTCGTTGAAGTCGCTTGGTAAAGGGGGACGGCCTTTTTCATCAACGCCTTTGCCTTTCTGATATTGCTGTATCAGTGTCATAGAAAACTCTGGTTGGATTGCCGTGGCGCGGTCGCCTAACAAGGCGGCTGCCTGCCGTGCTTTTTTGATACCGGTTTGCGAAGCATCGTTATCGACCGCAATCACAACAGGGACGTTTTGAGGCAGTTTTTGTGCCAAACGTTCGGCAACGGCAACCATGTTGCCTGCATCAAAAGCAATGATGACGGGCTTGCCCGTGGCTTCGTAGATGCTTGCCGCCGTAGCATAACCTTCCGCCATGACGACACCGACTTTTTCCACATCATCGGCCTTGCCGATAAAGGCATAAGCCCCCTGAACCTGACCGCCTGCCAAGAAGCGTTTGCCTCCATCTTGGTTGATGGATTGCAGATTGACGATTTCATTTTCATACAGGACGGGGATAATCAGATTGTCGTTGTCCTTATATTCGTTTTGACGCAGACCGGCGATGGCATCCGGGTTGGTAATACCTTTGGCAGCAAGATAGGGATGGCTCAACGAAGCGGGGCGGCTACTATTCCAAATCTTTTGTGCCGTGCCTTTCACCCTCTGTTGCGTCTGCTGCCGCTCCTGTTCCGCCGCCTGCCGCCTTGCCTCAGATTCCGCTTTGCGCCGCGCCTGTTCTTCCACGCTTGGCGGCGTGTAGGGCTTGGCAGGCTGCCAACCGTTCTGCCGCGCCAGCTTCCACACCGTTCCGATACTGAAGCTGCCCGGTTTAAGGCTTTTCCACGTTGATTTGGCGGCACGGTTGTCATAGTTGTCAGCGCGTTGTGACCATTCGTCCCAAAGGTCGTAACCGTTTTCGCCCAGCTCGTCTTTAACGGCCGCGCCAACCTGCCACCAAGTATCGCGATCATGTGAGTCGATATAACTCAAGGCACTGCGGATGTCGTCAATGTCGCTCATATTTCCACTTCCTTATAGAAAAAATAAAAAATAAGGCGGTCTGCATTTCACAGACCGCTTCTCTTATGCTCCGGCTTGGACGTTATCACCTATGAACTGCTTGATAAATGGCAGTGAGTCTTCACCCCAGTTTTCCAAAAGTACAGGCATCAGTTCATTGATATATTCCGGCGGGCTATCCGGCGGAATAATCGAGGATAGGATTGCACCGGCGATTTCTTCTGAGTTTGAAGCATCCTTCCAATGGAAACTATCCATCTCATCGGGAGAAACGAATGTTGCTTTAGATACAGTGATGGGTGATCTAACATCGGTATGAATATCTAAAACCGGGATCTCCGGCAATGCCCAATTTGCCCGTTTAGCGAATACGGGGTCGGTGTAGTATACGATTTTCTTGGCATAGATCGGACGGCTGTTACCCAAGCTGATGATACAGTCGCTTTTCGGCATCATCTTCAACTCGTCCGGATTCATCACTGCTCTGCGTTGATCACTGGTACTTGTGCTTCTACTTCCCCCTTTCCCTACTGACCTTGATGTAGATTTGGCTTTGTAAGTCTCGTAACCGATAAGTTTACTGTATTCATCAGCATCGCTTTGTTCTCGCGGTGGATAAACAATTTGGCACCCAAAATTGGTGAAAAATGTGCGTGTTGCATCACGTCCATATAGATCAGTTACCTGAGATGGAGTTTGTATAATCAGCAGAAGACGCAGACCGTAACCGGCGATATACGAGACACCGTGCTGAATGGCTGGAATTACACCCAAGGCGGTAAATTCGTCCATCAATAGGCAACATTGGTATTTCAGTACATCGGAATTGTTGGACGGCAAACCCTGCTCGACGTTTACTGTAATCAGTTGGCTGAAAAAAAGGTTCGTCAGTCGTGAAAATACGGCTGTTTCAGTCGGAACGATACCGATATAAACCGTCATCCTTTTTTTGCGTACTTCATCCAAGTAAAAATCGTCGCCACTTGTTGCCGCTTCGACTACCGGGTCAATGAAAATACCCAAAGGCGCAATCAGTGTTGCCAAAATGTCTGCGCCCGTTTTGGCGTTACCGTTGGCAAAGCCCATCAGTAGGCTGCGGCAGTTTTGGCTCAACTGTGTATGAGGCTGTTGTTCGCGCAATGTCATTTCATCTTTAATCCACTCTGCCAACGTTCTACCATCCGATGGTGTCGTCAAACGGAACAGGTTGGCCAACGTGGTTTTGTTTTCAGGTAAAGATAAGTCGCGCTCCGATTCCGTCTCAACCATGTAGAGCAACAGACCGGCAAACAGGTTTTGTGCAGACTCCTGGAAAAAGGTCGCACTGCCGTTATCTTTAGACGGCTTTGGGTACATGATTGAAGCGATGTTTTTCACATCTTTGTAGGTATAGACGGGATTTCTGCGAATATAGGTACAAGGATTCCAACGGTGTGAAACCAAAGGCGCGTTCGGATTGCGTTCGTGTTCAGGCATTCTACCGGCCGGATTAAACAAAAATACTTCCTGTCCATGAGAAGACCGATAGCCACCTGAAATCAGAAAGTTTTCCAGTTTCGGATCAAATACGACCATGCTGTCCCGGTAGTGAAGACAGTTTGGAATCACAATACCTACGCCTTTTCCTGACCGGGTAGGTGCGGCTAAATATAAAAATTCGTTACCTGACCAACGCAAATAATCGTTACCATATTTCCCAATCAGTAAATCCGGTTCCTCATCACCCGTAAATTTCTTTTTCAAAAGACCATGCTTTGTGATTTCCATACGATTGGCAAAGCGCGCCGATCCATGCAGTTCACGTTTTGGTTTCATCAGCATTGCTGCACAAATTATCACGGCAACTACAATTGGAATCAGAAGAGCAATAAAGACTGATACTTCAAAGGCCGTCTGAGCGCCAGGTCTCAATCGGTCGTAGTATTTCCAATAGTGGTACAACATGCTAACGGATGGCTCGCTTTTTAAATTCAACCATGCCGCCATTACGATACTACCTAGGTACATGCCACCAGCAAAACTTATTGGAACAAAAATGCCCAGCATGGCTAACAGCCCAATTAACTTGTTTTTCATTCTCTAATGCCCCATAAAAAAATATAGCCCGCTTAAAGCGGGCATACGATTACAGCTTGAACTCAAAAACTTACAGATATTCCAAACCGGACACAGTTTCGTTTTGGTTTTTTGTATGAATAATCTGTATTTCTCCAGCCATAATCTCATACACAGTCTTCTCAACACCGTGATGTTCGTAACGGCGTGATTGCAACTTACCTGCAACCCACAAACAATCACCTTTCTTCATGTAGCGACAAACTGTTTCTGCCTGTTTGCCGTACAACACAACATTAAACCATTCAATTCGTTCACGTTGCTCGTTACTGGCTTTATCACGCCATTTTTCTGTATAGGCGAGTGAAATACTGCTTACAGGCGTTTGATTGGGCAGATAACGCAATTCCGGGTCTTTTCCCAAATTACCCATTACTTCAATACGGTTTAGGTATGGCATATTTCTTCCTTAAACTCGGCCACGCATGGCATAAAATTTTTCAACCGGGTCAAAATACAGTTCGGTCATATGAGTCTTTTCAAAATAGGCAACAACATCAATACTGGATTTAACCGAGTTGAGGATATAGTCGTAATCCATTGTCCGGCCGGTTGCCGATTCTTTCGCCAGTTGGGCGATACGGTAATGGACGCTCCGTGCATCATTGGCATGGACGGACATTAGGCCGCCCGGATGGCCTGTATTTAAGAGCGAGATATAATCCCAAGCCTCGTCGCCACGCAGCTCAGTCAGGAAAACCCGGTCGGGTTTTAAACGCATACAGGCGGCAATCAACATTTTTGCCGTGATATGGCCTTTGTAAAAGAGATGGGCATGATTAAGGTGCATGGGCAAGTCAAGCTCATGCGTGTCTTCCAGCGTAATAATACGGGTTTCTGACGGTACCAAATCGGACAGGGCTTTAGTGAAGGTCGTCTTACCGGAGCCGGTGCCACCGACCATACAGATATTGAGTTTGTGTTTAATGGCCAAAGCAAAAAAGGCGTTCATATTACGGTTTGCCTTGTGATCCAACATCTCATATTGCCAAGGTGCAAGTTGTACGTCATGTGGTAACTTCATCTTGTCAGAAATATCCCGAAAATATTTGTTGTCTATTTCCATTTCGCCAAGATTAAGGTCGGCTGAAGCTCCAAAGGCAGATACATCTTGAAAACGGGAAACACGATCCGTCTGTATGTAATCGTCCAATGTAAAACGTGTCTGCGACGGTTTGCGGAAAGCATAGACGATAGTTTTGTCTTCACAGGACGGCGGTATCATGATGTGGCCGCGTTCGCCGTCAGGCAGAGTAACGGAGTGGATAGGTTGCTCCATACTGATGTGTTTGCTGTTATAGGTACATAATGCAGTAGCAAGCTGAGTCAAAATCGGCAGTGTCAGTCGGTCGTCTTCAATCCGCTCAAAACCGGCCGAGGTTTCCAAAAAGACTTCGCGTTCCCGGTTAATCAGTACTTCGGTTACGCCTTCTCGGTTGAGATAATCGTCCAAACCTGTTTTGGCCATCAAGTTGCGGACAACCGCATCTGAATGGATAGATGCCTGCCCGTGAAAAGTTGTCGGGTTTTGTGTCATTTGGAATTAGGCTTTCATAAAAAAACCTGCCCCCGGAGGGGCAGGCCGTCTGAATCAGTATCCGTAAGGATTAACCAACTCATATACTTTGCTGAAATCAACATCCCGGGCAACCATGATGTTAATCAGTGAGCCCTGATTAATCGTACCGGTTGGCGGAATATTGATACTGTTTTTCAAGGCTTCGGTTGCCATCTGTTGCGCGGCCTCGCTCGTATTTTCATACGAGATGTGATTATTATTGCCCGAAGTACGAGTTTGGCGATTACCAACAGCATCACCAATATCACCAATCAAGCTAATCATAATAGAACCGCCGAAACGTTTCCAAAAATGGTATTTAACATAAGCAGCATGACCACTTTCACCCAAAGCCCCTGCACCTGGACTCGCTAGTGGCACTTTTACGCCAGTCGGCGTTTCCAGCTCATTCCATAACACGAAGACTCGTGCTTGTCCTTGCAACAAGGCGGAAGTTTGTTCACCGATGATTTTACTGCCACGTTCGATCAGAAGGGTTTGTCCATTAGCGGAATATACATCTTTCGATACGATACACCGGGTAAATCCAGGCTGGGTTGTTACGATCTTGGTATCCAATCCGCAAGGGATATTCGTTCCTTTGGCCAGCAGATATGTCAAATCTCCACGTTGTTGTGCTTGGGCTGAAGCCGTTACAGTCGCATTCAGTCGCGAACCAAAACTGCCCCCACCTCCCTGTGTAGCACCACCTCCATCCTCACCCCCAAAGAAACTTGGAGGGCTACCTGTATTCAGTTGTGCGCTACTTTCAGAAGAAGTGCTGCCCAAGTCAGAGATACTACTATCGAACTTAACTAAAACATTACCACTCATTTTGCGGTCTTTAGGGGTTTGAGAAGGCGTAGTTTCAGATGGTGTGGCTTGAACAGTGCTATCGTAGGGTACTTGCTCCACCGGTTGAACAGTGGGTTGAACTGCACCCGTTTGGACTTGAGAAGCCACTTCCGGTTGAGGCTCGGAAGCACTCTCATCCGGAACGGGATCTGAAGCGGCTTGTTGATCCATCAGAGCAATTTCTGCTTTATCCTGGGCAAAGTTTTTACTCCCAGTTACTTCAGGAGCAGACGCAATCTTTGGTTGAGAATCTTCCGTTTCTTCCCCGCCCGTCATACCGATCAGCCCCGATACGATGACACCTACCGCAAGGATACCTACTTCTGCAAAAGCGACCTTACGCATATTATTAGGTGTAGCAGTATTTAGATTCAGTGGTATGCCAGGTTCGATTTTATCGTTCTGAACAGATTGGGACAGGGCTTCAGGCTTTGTAAAATCACCGTTTTCTACGGTATTAGGCTGAGCCTGTTCCGGATTTTTTCGTTTGAATTTGTCGAAGAATTTCATCTGCCTTCCTTCTCTCTACTAATACGGACAAAATCATGATTGCCGGTGCCGGTTCGGTTGAACGTACCTTGTTCGTCGAAGCTACGGTTTTCCAAACCAAGCACAGATTTTCCGAGGCGCAAAACAAAATGTTTTGCAGTTTCATGGATTACCACGGTATCGCCCTCCACATGGCTGTTAAGTAGCATTTCTGTACCGTCAGCCATAACTTTGTAAATCAGTGGCAGTTCTCGACCGTTATCAAAGCTGAAATAAGTAAAGCGGCCATTATCGTAGGCCGCAGTCGGTGCTAGTGCTCTATTGCCCTTACCCCAATAGTTGTAATTGTGCTGAACACTGGATCGATGCCTTGTTCCATTAAGTTTTTCCAAAGCCTTGGCCTGTTTCTGAGCCTCGGCACGCGCTTTATATTCCGCAGTATCAGGATAGACAAATCGAAGTAAATAAGTCGGCTTTTGAACATATTTGCCATTTTTCTTGCCGGTCAGCGACAAATCGAAGGCATATGTTCGTTTTTTGTTAGTTGTAATCAACATATTTGTGGCTGGAGCGGAAGCAACCGGCTTCATATAGAGATTGTTACCTCGAACTGCCAAATTCCAGGCTTCTGTATCACCCATACCCAAGCCGCTTGTATCACCAGTCAGCAATTCACCATCTTCAAGTTGGATTAAAACAGCTTCTCCAATACGAGCATGAACATGAATAACATCATCGGGATTGTACACAACGGTTTGGATGCGGCCGTCTTTAGCCGACCCTTTGGGAACAGATACCGCTCCGGATACAGCAGGTAAAAGTCCCATCAGCAGTAATGCTGTCAGTTTCATTTTTACATTCATCGTTAACCCTTTCTGTTATGGCGCAGTTTCCGGATCGACGCGATAACTTTTGACAATAAAGCCCAATGGATTGATACGGCGGGCTTCCTCACTCATAGGCTGGTTCGCATATTCGTAGCCGATAGTTGCGATCATGTTTTGAACAGGAATTTCCTGATTTAAATCTCCCGAAATCGGTACCATACGTTTTTCAAAACGGACTTGCGCTGTACTACCAATAAAAGTCACGGCTTTTACTTTGGCGACTACCTTGTATTGGTTTTTTAATACCTTATGCGGAGCTTGCGGATTGTCGTTATAGATTTTTGAAAATGCTGCCTGAATCTCAGGGGAACTCATCAACATAACTGCATCGTAGTTATCCTGAATTGTTACCCAGTCATAGCTTTCACGAAGTTGGACGTAACGTGTCAACCAGTGTTTATCCATAACTTCGCCGTAGGATTGTTCCTGATTTTTCATCATCGTTACGATTTCCGTTTGCCCGGTGTTGTTATCGACCTTGATTACATAAGGCCGTGTCTCTTTTAAAGGTGTCAGACCTGCTACTGCTCCAACTGCCAAGCCTGTAATCAAGAGACACGCACCACTGATGCGCCATGCAATTTTTGCTGATTTATGCACACGCACAATTTCTGCGCTTTCAAAACCTTTTGCAGCATTAATAAACTCAATAGCCATTTTGTTATTGCTGGCTTTTTGTGAATTGTCAGGCATCATTTATCCTCTTGCTTGAATAGTTGAATTAATCGGAAAAGGCGTACCGTGAGGTTGAGGAGGCTTTTTTCCGGAACATGCACAAAGTGCGATAGAAAGGGAGAGAAGAAGGATAGTTCTCATGGAAATTTCCTTTTTAGATTGGCATAAAAAAACACCCCAACTGGGGTGTTTTTTGTTGTTTGCAAATTAAAAGACATCTACGCGATATGTTACTTTAGAAGTATTCATTTTCTCACCTTTAGCAAGATTTAATGAATAAGGGTCGGAGGTATCAATCCTGGTTTTCTCATTTGGTGAAATATTTACTTCTGCACGAACATCTCCAGTATGGAAACCTTGCGAATCATAAACTGGTACTTTTATAGAAATCCGTAGATTCTTCTTCGTTTTGTTGTAGGCTTGCCCTTTGAAGTGTACTGAAGTCAGATCACTAATAGTTTCTTGAGAAATGGTCAGGTTTCTTATTTCATACTGTGAAGTAACTTTATCTGGTACAGAAATCTTGCTTAAATTTGAAGAAGCTCCCATCCCAGAATTAATACCCGCTAAAGTGCCATTTATGGAACTAAGCCCATCTGTCAGCTCTGCACAGGCAGATAACCCTAAACCTAAAACCGTAACAACGAAAATGTTACCAAATTTGAAATATTGCATTTTTTAATCCTTTATCAATCGTCGATACGAACCCTTATCGGACCACAGAAAATTTTAAAAATGCCACAGGCAATAGAACCTAAATGACATAAAACTGCTGCTCCGAAAAGTTGTTGGTTTTGTATCTTGAAATGATGCAAGACAACCATAACCAATAGGCTACCTATAAGCGTCCCTAATATAAATTTTGAAGATAAAGACATATTAATATCCTTTGAGAATATTATTTCTTACCTGGTTGGACTTTATTACTACTGAGAAGTTTCATACCAGTTGCCCACTTCGCGGCTGCCATAACAGTACGTCCAAAACCGTTTGCCGATGCACCACCGGTTAAGGCAGAAGCAATTGAAGGAATACTCCATGCGACTAAAATAAAAATGACCGTCGATAACAAGAACATGGGAAGTAACGCAATAATTTGCACAACAGAAGAAACAGATTCAGTTGCAGGTTTTGCAAGATAGTTTTGAAAATATGCATTCTGCAATGATCCCAAAATAACATAAAAAACTACTGTAACTGAGTAATTCAGAATTTGACCTATCCAGTTCATTCCCCATTGGCGCGTTGCAGGGAATAACATTGAGCCAATAAACAGTGGTCCGATGACAATAACCATTGCCAATGAAAGTTTGGTTATCAGGTAGTAGGCAAAAGTAAACAGAAAAAAGATGTATGCTAAAAATACGGCAATCAATCCGCCAATATATGCTATCGCTTTATCTGCTGGATTCCAAATCTCTGAAGCATAGGCTGTAATATTCTCAAACATTTCCCAAATATTATTGCTGGCGGTATCTAATGCACTTGCAGTGTAAGTAGAAGTTCCCATCAAGCCGCTTAAATTCTCGGGTAGCATCCACATAATGTTTGCAAGCTTCTGATACTGACTGGAATTGAATGCAAAAGCAATAATCAACATCCAACCAACCAATCGCTTGCCCAAATCCACAATATTCTCGTCAAATCCACGATTGTAATAATTTAGGGCAACCAACAATATGTAAATACCGAAACCGATCTGAAAAAGTGGGGCAATACCACTAATCAAATTGCCGGACTTGGAAAACAGATCGGTTCCCATGCCGTTCAGTATCGTATTAGCAATATCGGAAAACAAAGAAGTTGAAGAAGGCATAATTTGACCTTTTTTCAGTTAAACGTCGTCTGAAATATTTCAGACGACGAAAGAACAATTTACTGATTGCAAGCTGAGTAGTTCCGATCGCGCATATGGTGAGCCATACAAGCTTCTCGAGCTGCGAATCTACGCTGTTCAATTTCCTGTTGCTGTTTATACAAACGATCAAACATATCAAGCTTAATCTGATTGTTAGCAATTTTTGCTTGCTCTACTGCAATCCTGTTTTGTAAATCAGTTGCAGCTTTAATGTCTTGAGTATTATTAATCTGATTCATCAGGTGTTCGATATTTTCCAATTGCTTTTTAGTATCAGCAAAAACCTTGGATATCATTTGCTGGTTATGAACCAGTAATTTATCAGCATTATCCGTTTGATAAGCCTTACCATTAATTACAGACTTATAGTCGATATTTTTAGCTCCGTCATAAATTGCACTCCATTCTGAAGGAATTTGGTCTTTGAGCGTATCCTTCAAAAGATTGCCCATGTTGCGGGAACCCGTCATCGCTTTAAACTGTTTAACCTGTTGTTCGTACTGCTGTTTCATTTGTGCGAGTTGCTTAGCCATCTCCATCATCTGCTGAAGGAAGTTTTGGGCGCGTTGAGCTGCTGCTGCACCATCAACTACCGGAATACCACTAGCTGTAACTGCTAAAGGCATAGCTGCTAAACTCGTAACAAGAAGAGCCATAGCGGATAATTTCTTCAGATTCAATTTCATCATAAGTTCCTTGTTGAAAGCCGCATCAAGCGGCGAAAAAAAAGGCTGTTTGAAATTCAAACAGCCTTCGTTAAATTAAAAGAATATTAGGCGGCTCGCACATTTTTCTTCTCTGCACGGCGTTCTCGCAGGGTTTCAATAAATGGGCGATACCAAACATCCGGATTTTCACTACCAACATCTTCCATAATTTGATGCAACAACTCAACGTTATCAGATGAACCTGACAGGAAAGCCATTTCATCATGAAAACCGTACAAATCCAGCATGGCAAATGCCGACTGTTTCGACTGCTTAACCAAGAATGTGCGACTTTCCAACGAGAGTTTGGAAAGTTCCTCAAACTCTTTTAGCGTCAGGCCACAACGTTCATAGCTGTTTTCAAATTCGGCATCAGGATTCGGCAGAAAGATTTTAGTTGGCGTTTGTTGCACAATCGCCGGAAAAATAGGACAAGAAATCGCATCTTCCGGTGATTGCGACACCAAAATCAACCAGCCACCGCGTTTACGGTCGGTTTTCAGAATCTTGAGCATAATGTCCTGCAATGCCTCAAAACGTGCTGCATACCAAAATTCTTCAATGATGGAAGCGAGAATGCCATCTTCTTTGGCAACTTTGTCCATCATGATATTTCTCAGGTGGAACATATACGCTAAAACCGGAGCGGTCGGCGGATAGTCGTCCTTCAGAATATCGGTCAGGTCAAATCCAACACGGAAGAACTTTTCTGCATCAAACATGTTTGTTGGGTTGTCCAGGCACCATGCGAACCGTCCACCTTCACTTTCACACCATTTAGAAAGACGCATACGAAGTGAGTTAGGATCAGGAACGACGGGAATACTTTGTAACAGATGGCTGAAACGACGGTGTTCGTAATCCATGCTGAACATCGTATCGACAGCGGCCTGAATCTCTTTTTCTTCAGTCGCTGTCAGTTTGCCGTTTTCGTCTGCGCCGCACATACCAACCAAGCTGTACAGGAATTCACGGTTTGCCGGCGTATCGGGCAGTTGAAAAGGGTTTAACCCGGTCGAAACCCCCGCTTCCAACGCAAAATACGAGCCGCCAATGGCACGGATGAATATCTCCATGCCCCGGTCTAAGTCCATCACGAACATATAAGGGTTGAAGCGTTCTGTAAACGCCATCATGGCTGTTTGCAACGTAGTTTTGCCGGTACCGGTTGCACCCAGTATAAGCGTGTGTCCGGCGATTTTTTCGCCGAGGCTGTCCTCCTTCATGTTTGAAAAATGGAAGTTGAAGTCGTAAATCGTTTTGGACGTGGTTTGCAGCGGCATAATTGCCGAACCATCGCCAATCGGATTACCCTGTTTTTTACCGTGCGAGTAGTTATGTATGCCGAAGGTTGTCGCAAAGTTTGTTGTCGTTTTCGGGTAAGAGCGGGGCTTTTCCTTGCTGCCCGGCACTTGGCTGAAAAACGTCGCCGGAGCAGACAGCCCAGCCTTGGTAAAGCGGTAGCCACCCGCATTCAGGAATGTGGAATAAGCACGTGCACCGTTTGCCGCCGCCTCTTCCGCCGTCTTACCGTACACGACCAATGCCGCATGATAGTCGCCGAACATCAGTTCGCCCGATACCAGCAAGCCCTGACCTTCTTCCAGCTCTTTCTGTTGTGCGGTCGCTTTGTCGTTGACCGACGTCAGGTTGTTGAGTTGCTTCCTGATTTCACCCTGCATATCGTATGGATTAATAAATACAAGGCTTTGAGTGAATGTGAACTCACAAGGCAAGCGCAAGATTGATGTCAAGATTTTAGGTTTACTAATCCCAAAGTCTTTCAGATCGAACATTTGTGCAAACTTACGAGTCCCGTTTTGGGAACGAATTTCGCACAAATCCGAGCCAAAATGCAGATTAGCTCCTGGAATAGTCTGATAAGCATCGACGAAAGACAAAGGAATCTCTTCCCGTGTTCCATTAATCAGGCTACCAAAAAACGAGTACACCTCCGAGAAGTCAACACCGTTTTCATTCTTATAGGCAGTCAAAAGATACGGATCGTAGGGTTCGAGTGAACGCATCAGAATCTGAATTTGCTCCTCTGCTTCTTTAATACCTGCTTCCAAATAGTCGGTCTTAATCAAAACTGTCAGATGGAATACGTTTTCAAAATAATTCGCTTCCTGAAAGCGTTTCAGATACTTGTCAGCAAACTGCTGACAGAAAGCCGTCTGGAACTTGTACTCACGGTCAAAGACAATCTTTTGGCGTTGTAGCGTTCCCCACACCGCCAAACGGTTGCCCAAGGTTTTGCCCATACCGGCGAGCAGGTTGCGTAACGATACAAACTGCGTGAACAGGTGCTTGTCGTCCACACCGTCAAACGGCAGGCCTTCCATGCGGATAACGAAGGCGAGATGTCCAGTTTTGTAATTAACGATGTTGTTTGTAACGTGTTGGCAGATTTTCGGTAGAAAATCCGACTGTGCCGGTTGCGCTTTCAGAGCATTGCTCAAAAAATCGCTGATAATCACTTTGTTGTCTCCCAAATTTAGTGGCGAGAATGGTGTTCGTGCCGTTGAACAGCCTGGTATTACGGCGGCGCAAGAAGTATTTTGTTTCCAAGCGGTAGATGTTTAAGGCTTGGTCGTCATTGGCACAAATTGTCCGTAAAAAGGCCAAAAACGGAACGGGCAAGAGTAAAAACAACAATGCCCGCCAGCCGAGGAAATACATCATCGGCAAAGTTACCCCCATACTAATAAAAATACTGGTGGCAACAGCCTCAAGGGGAATGCCGAACATCATTGCCCGACGGTTCAGTCCGTTAAAGGTATGCTGTTCGGTGTGGATATTTTCCTTTTCCATCTGTGTTCCTCAGAATGAAACCGAACCGCCTTTGGTAAACAGATAAGTAGCAAAGGCAATAGATGCACCTGCACCGACCACATACAAACTGAGTTCTAAAAAATCACCCCATGTTTTTCGACCGCTTTTTGCTTGTAGAAAAAACCAAAGCATGGTTATACCGCAAATCGTGCCGACAAGAACATAGATGCCTTGGCGGACTTTCACCGCAATATTATTGACATCATTAAACCCGTCTGCCAACGTCATTTGTGCAATTGTCAATAAAGCAACCGCAGCGATAGTTTGGGGATTGGCTACAATTTTTTTGATGTTGTTCATCATTATTTCCTTTTTAAAAGACAAAAAAAACCGCATTTAGCGGTGATAAGAATTGCCCGAAGGCAGTTAAAACTCTTTAAATACATCCCATTCCGCGTATCGTTTGACGGGTGCTTGGGCTGCTACTTTGACTATGTTTTCAGACGAGCTATCAGATCGGGCAACAGCAGGTATAGGCATCGGCTTAAAAGGCTGAACAGGGTGTGATGCCAAAACTATACGATTGCCGCTCAATCGTGCGTAACGCGCTTTGACGTTTCTGACATAGTGCTGCGTTTCCCGATAAGGCGGAATGCCTCCATATTTACGCACTGCCCCTTCCCCTGCGTTGTATCCAGCAAGCACCAAGTCAAGATTGCAGCCGTGGCTACTGGATTTGTCAGGGAAGTGGTTACATAAAAAACGCAGGTAACGTGTACCTGCGATGATGTTTTGTTCCGGATCGTAAAGGTTTTTGGGGTTTACCCCCATCCGTGCTGCCGTCCCAGGAATAACCTGCAAAAGGCCTCGCGCATCTTTGTTAGACAGGGCATAACGGTTACCACTACTTTCACGTCCCATAACTGCCCAAACTAAATTCTTATCTAGCCTTTGTGCAGCAGAATGTTTTTCGACTAAGGCTGTATATTGCGGGTAAATGCCGTTGGCTACCGATGGTTGGCAGGCAGCAAAGATTGAGGCAGTCATTATCAAAATTTTTTTCATAAGTATCCTTTTAGTCATTTTTGTTTAGTTCTGAGGAAATTAATAGCAAACGCCAACGCAATAGCAGGGAATGAAAAGTAAAAGAAAAGCTGTAACGGTTTTGAAAGCTCATTGCTATCCGAATTTTTGGTATCTGCCATGTTGTTTTTGGTGTCCACCTCGTTATCAGATTTACGCTTTTGATACTCTTTTTCGATGTCCATCTTGATTATTTCAGCCTGTTTCCGAATAACAGGATCGGAAGAGTTTTTTGTCTGCTCCCACAACTCTATCCTTTCTTTTTGTTCCTTTATCCCATCGGAACCCCCTCCAATTGGGATAAAAAGAACAGCAGTCAAAACAATTAAAACGATAATAAGAGTGCAATCACTTTTATTTTCTCTCATACTGTTTCACATCCCATTTCTCGGCAGGGGACACCTGCCAATCATTTACATAACGGATACGGCCGCCTTGAACAGAGTGATACCGTTTTCCATAAACAAAAACTTTCAAACGACCGTCAGACATGGTTTTCAACACATTGCAGTACATCAAGTAATCAATCCGAGACCGACTATTCAATGAATGCGAACATTTAAGAAGATGTGAACCATTCCAACCATCCGGTTGTTCCTTACGAATTGTTCTACCCATTACTTATCCTTTATTTTTTCTGAAAAAAAACGAAAAGCGAAGCAAATTGATTAAAAATGCTTGGATTTTCGTTCTTTGGAGTGTGTCCGGTTTGTGCCGGGAGAAGGTAAAATCAGGCTGTATCAGACTGAAGGTGCTGGCTTCAACTCTGTTTAGAAACAATTAGTTATATTTTATTTTTTGGACTTTTAATCCGTTGGTCGAGCGTTCGAATCGCTCACGACCCACCAAATATGAAAACCTGCTTTGAAAAAAGCAGGTTTTTTTACGTTTGGATTTTAGGATTTTGTGAAAATATTTTGTTATTGAAACAATACATAACACATCAAACATCAGGCCGTCTGAAAGATATTTTCAGACGGCCTGAAGCGGTCGGAATGGGTTTGTTGTTTTGGAAATCAGCGCGCTTCTTTGGCCGCTTCCTGCTCGGCTTTATGGCGGCGCAGAAATTCGATGGCGGCGGCTTTTTCGGCTTCGTTGCCGTATTTGGCA
>ERZ773031.92-NODE-92-length-49775-cov-20.393564_pt1 | contig 49775 bp, 71 predicted proteins | sample MGYA00511666_ERZ773031 | MGnify/ENA primary metagenome ERZ773031 (study PRJEB29015, sample SAMEA2738135) | human oral metagenome | biome: human oral; feature: human-associated habitat; material: saliva | place: China | collected 2250 ...
CGTTCCATTCCATGCCCAGCACATCAAAGGATGACAGGTCCGCACCAGCAACCTCATTCGGGTACATCATGCACATGTTCTTGTACCCCTTCGCCTTCGCACGCGTAGCCACACCACCATTCACAAACTGCTTGATCAGCACCCGATCTTTAGCATTTGGAATGGTATCGAGATAATCGAACAACACCTTCTCAGAGTCCATATCCCCCTGCGAACCAGTCGGCTTACTAGACGTAACCTTATGGTCAATAGCCAGCACAATGTCACTACCGACCTGGTTGACAACATCAGACAGGCGCATGAAGCCTCCAGATGCCTGCTGCAAGCCCGAGAGCACAGACCAGGGGGTGTTCCAGATCTGATAGTCCGTGCCCGGCACCGTACGTGTGGTCACCCAATCGTGGATCAGCACGAACTCGCCGGTCGCGCACCGGCGCACCGACAGCTCCAAGGCCTTAAATCCGGCCTTCAATGACTCTGTAAGGCCCTTCTGAGTGAACTCTGGGTACTCGGTACCACCGAGCCTGTGAGCCACGTAGAAAGGCTTAGAGGCCAGGAAACGATCAACGACAGAGCCAGTAGGAGCAGGCTTCGACACCCTGCGGGTGCCAGCCACCCACCTATCCCCGCCGGAATCACGAACCCACATCGTGCCACGAACGTCACCACCAGCGCGACGCAACCACAGATCAGGCACCAGGGATCACCACCTGAACACCAAGACCATTCGTCGCCTGAGCATTCGGGTACGTGAACGTTGCATCCGTACCACCCTTACCCTGTGCGAGCGCGACCGTCTGAAGATTCGAACCGGTCTGAGCCGCGAAGTCAACAAGCTCCCAACCCTCACTCAGGGTGATCTGGCTACGAGTCTCTTCACCAAGAGAACGCTCAAAAGCGTATGCGAACACAAGACCAGTGCCCGAAGCCTTCGGGGCTGTGACCGTCACGGTCTCCTGCGGCTCCTTCGTCCGATCCTTCGTGCTACCTGCCGTAGGCGTGCCCGCGCCGCGCACCGACACAGCCACATAGCCTGCCTCGACGGCCTTGGCAGTCTTCAAGGTGATGGACTCAGACCACGGGCCGTAGGCGATAGTGCCCTGCTGGGTACCGATCCAGTAGGGTTCGACAAGCACTGTCCAGCCTGCAGGCCATGTGAACACCTGATCAGCCTGAGCCTTCACGTTGAGCGCGACAACCACCATGTCCCCGGCCTGTCCACCAGGAGCAAACGTGCCCGTGTCGCCTGTGTACTGTCCAGCCGCGTGATCGATCAGCGTCGGCGTCGTTGCAGCGTGTTCAATAAGGAAGTAGTAGGAGCCGTCAGGCAGTGCCTCAGCTTCAGCCTTGGAGGCCACCACATGAATCTCTGGCCTCGTCACGTTGACGTTAACGACAGGGGCAACCGGGTGAGGCACAACAGGCGTGTTACCCACCAAGGCACTCAGTGACACCTCCTGATCAACCGCAAGGCCAATCTCCTTCTCCACGATGACACCGGAGGGCCCCGTGATACGCACGTCATACGTGCCTGGCTCAAGGTCAATTGAGACAGGCTGCAACGTGTTCTGCACGACAAAGCCACCAACGAGCAGATCAGACACGGGATTGTTCGAGCCGACAGGGTTGGGCTTAGGCGTCACGTACACACTGATCATGACGTGATCGCCCGCGGGCGTCTTGACGCTACCAATAATGCGCGCCATTGTTCAACTCCTTAAATAATTGTGAATAGTGAAGTGGCCCCACCATCTAAGTGGCAGGGCCACATCTTGTTAGTTGCTGTCGTCAACCGTCCCATAGGCAGGCGCCAAATAGGTACCACCCGTATGAACAGTCGCGACGAGCAGGCCAATCACGGACAGGATCTGCTGAGCAACCGTAGACCACTGCTCCCAGGACTCAGCAGTCCACCCGCCGTAAGCGACACCAACCATGCCAATCGCAGCGAACAAGCCATAGAGTGCTTTGCGGCGCTCCGGGGTGAGTACCATCCACTTCGTACGGTCAGTGGTCAGAACTTCATTCTTCATCTCTAAACCTCCTTACAAATATTATACAAAACGTGAACATGCAAAAAGCCCTGGACACTTGAGTAGCATCCAGGGCTTTTTGTTTAGTTCTCAGCGGCGCTTGTAGCGTGCGACAGCCAGCGCGACACCACCAGCCACGAGGATGCCTGTACCAATCAGGCCAGCAGGCGTAGCGCCCGTCTTAGCGAGCTTACCCTGTGTTCCACCCTGTGTGCCCTGCGGCTTCTCGACAGGTGCAGGAGCGGACAGGGACACGGACGGCACAGGAACCGGCGTCGTTTCGACAGGTGCAGGTGTCGGATCAGACTGAGGCTTGTCAGACGGCTTCGGCTCCGGTGAAGGAGCCGGGGCAGGGGAAGGCGCGCTCACATCAGGGGTCGGCACCGGAGAAGGCTCCGGATTCGTCATGGCAGTACCGTCACCATCAGCGCCACCGTTAGCCTTGACAGTCGCCGTTGCTTCCAGCTTCACACCGTTCACCTCGGCGTGGTTCGTCACCGAGGTCTGACCATCAGGAACACGAACCTGCTCAGGCGGGTAGACCATGCACACCTCTGCACCTTCAGGGGCAGTGAACTTAATGGTGTTAGCATCCACCGCAATGGCCGTAATGAACGCTGTCGTCTTGGGGTCCCAGGTCGGTGCCTCCGTGCACTTCACGTCTGTGGTGAGCTTCGTGTCGAGATCCTTCACGGTGTACTCGACACCCGGCTCGACAATGAACTTAATGCCCCAGCCGACAGTGCCGTTAGCGTTCGTCCATCCGAACTTCAGGTTCTCAGGCGAGGCATATTCGTAATGTGCCGGCCCAAAGCAATCATTGGAGCACTTGCCTGTAGCGTCCTTGTCGCCCCACACGAGGGTCTTCACAACCTCACCATTCAGGCTGATCTTTCCCTCGGTGGTGCCGACTGCCTTGTCCTGAAGGCGTGCACGCGCCCACCAGGTACCCTTCATATCCTTCTTGTTGGCATAGGCGTCAGGGATTGTCGTGACCTTACAGGTTAGTGTCGCCTCGTTGGCGGTGCACTCACCGATCTGAGACCCATCATCGAGGGTGAAGGGAAACGAAGTGTTCCACTTGAACCCGCCATCAACGGATGCGACGGTGAACTGCTGGCCGACAGTAAGGCGCTCGGTCTCCCACGTGCCAGACACGTTGACCTCGGAGCTGGTCTGTCGGCTCATGGACTGCGCCGAGGTGACTGTAGCGGTCATGGTGTCATTGTCTGCATAGGCGGCGACAGGTGCAGCTACGAGCATGCCAACACCAGCGACAGCTGTGATGATCTTCTTCATTGTTTTTCTCCTTATAGGTTGTGGAAGGGGGCCGGTAGTCACAATGGTAACTACCGGCCCTCACTATTCTCAACTCAGTGCTGCGTGACAAGCCTCACAATACCGTCAGCGTCCTGCTCAACCGTCATCCGACCGCGGATAAGCTTGCCATCTTCACCAAAGATCGAGCATCCACCATCAAGACGAGTCTGGCACAAGCCGACAGCCATAGCACCCGTATCAGTCAAGAAGTAATCGTCCCCCTGATACGACAGCCACCCGGTACGCATAGCGCCATTAGCTTCCAGGTAATACCACTTACCCTTGAGCTGAATCCAGCCAGTCTGCATTTCGCCCTTCGAGTTCAGGTAGAACCAGTGTTCGCCATCCTTCACCCAACCGGTCTCCATAGCACCATAGCGCCCATCATGAACAGGGTGCAGGTAGTACCAGTGGCCATCAATGTGCTGCCAGCCAACCTGAATCCAACCTTTCTCATTGGCGTAGTACCACGAACCGGCGACAGGGAACCAGCCAGTCTCGAAGTTGCCAGCAGGCAGCCGATACCACCAGCCACCATCCTGCGACACCCAGCCCTCCTTGTTCAACAGCTCAAGGTCAAGGTCGTCGTAGTACTGCTGAGCCTTCTCAATGTAGTCGTTCGCATACGTATCACGCAAAGAAGCCGGGCAAGCAGTCGAGTAGAAGTCGCTATGGGGGAAGACGTTCACTCGCCACTGCGGACGGCCCAAGCCGTAACCTCGACACAAGGCAGCAGTGAGGTGCGCACCAGCATCCAGCGTCTCCTCACTAATGTCCCACCCGCCATCAGCACCAGTGGAGTTCGCGTGCTCAATACCAATCGACTTCTTGTTCACGCCCGGGCAATGCCACGCCGTGTCGGAGTCATGGACATACTGGCAGATATTGCCATCAATGTCCACATCATAATGCGCACTCGTACCATTCGAGCTGAATGCTCCATACACACCACTAAAGCTCATCGCCTTACCGGCATTATGATGGACAACAACACGATCAAGAGCGAAACCACCCCTCCCCTCATCAAAGTTGTCAATCCACATATTCGTGTCGGCAACGAGGTCTTGCCAATTCATCTCTTCAGCTCCCAGTGTCCGAAGTCTCTCAGTTCCGTTTCAATCATATCAGCAAAGAACTTCTCCCCCTCAGGTGTTACAAACACCTGCCAATGATAGTTCGGGCGCTTACCACCACGGGTGATAGCACGACGCAAGCCAAGCAGACCCTCGGCCTTTGGTGTCGGCACATTAATACCTCCACGACGCTTCAGATAACCCTCACGAGCCAGCAGCCTAATGACCTTAAAAGGCCCAACACTACCAATGCCCCTAGCAAACTCAAGCAGACTAAGCTCCATCACACACCATCCACATCAGTAAAGAAAGCAGCAAACGGATCATCACCCGGATCAGCGAACACGACATCAACAGGTGCAGGCTCAGTATCGCTAGGCCGCAGAACATCCTTCGGACGCCGCATCGTCTTCAAAATAAGCGTCCAGTCGATAGGCAGGTAATCATTCAACAGGATCATGTCCCTGATATTCAGACTGCCACGGACCAGCTTATTGTAGAAATACCGATCCGAGTGTCCCCCAACCTTGCGCCCATCCTTGAACGCCGACAGGCCTGCATCAATGAATTGCGCAAGCACAAGCGCTCGAAAATCATCAAGACGAGCCTCGACATCAGCTGGGTAATTCATCTTCTTTCGCGACGCTCGTGCATTCGCCATCCGCGCACGTGCAACTTCCAGCTGCACAGGATTCTCAATCTTACTCACTTGCCAGCCTCCTTCTTGATCAAATCAGGGCGGAACCCCGACCAATGTCTCACGATAGCCCCCTTGCCATCCTTCACAACAACGACAGGGGCCTGACTGTACCCGAGGCTCTGAATGAACGACAGAGCCTCGGGGTCCTCAGACACGTCCACACTCTCGTGCGGGGCACCCAGTCCATTCAGCTTGCGGTACGTAGCCACACACTGAGGGCAACGAGGCTTAGAGTAAACAGTAATGCTCAACTTCTTCTCACTTTCCAGTCGAACCAAAGCCGCCCTTACCACGTCTCCTCGTGGACAAGACAGGCTCATCGTACAATTCAGACAGGTTTTCTAATCGCAGGACCACGATCTGCGCAATGCGCTCGTGCTCTTCAAGAACGACAGGGCTGTCGGTCAGGTTATGCAGTGGCACAAGAACCTCACCCTCATACCCGGAGTCGATCACACCGACACCATTGGCGAGAATCAAGCCCTTCTTGTGCAGCGACGAGCGGGCAAAGACAAGGCCGACAGCATCCCGGGGGATGTCGAACATCTGCGGCGTGTAGCCTGTCTTCACCAAGACGGTCTCATGAGGGTAAATGATGTTTGGGATCGGCACCTCCAAGTCCGCCCCCGCGTCGCCGCTATGCTGCCTGTAGGGTCGCATTTCTTTCTCCTTCCTCTTTGTTGGTAATAAAGTGAGGGCCTGCCTTATGTTCGACAGGCCCTCACTGTGCATGTTGTAAGCCTGCACAAGGCCCGTACCTGGAAGGACGAACCCTCCTAGTACGTGTTCCTGAGATCAGAGGCGCGCTGTCTCAGGCCGTCTCATCAACCAGCGCCCGCGAGAGGGGCTTTGTCGAGGTCTTCCTCACTCCTCTGACCACTTGCGCTCCAGAGGATAGCGTCGAGGGCAGTGTCCCAAGGGTCAGTTTCATTCGCCCCTAGGCCATGCAGTCGTGCCTCCTTCGCAAGCTCATCCAGCTCCTTGAACTCTGCGTCGTGCAGCCAGTAAGTGAACAGTGGCACATTCACGTCGTACTTGATGATGAGATACACCCATTCAGAATCCCAGCCGCTAATGTCATGCACACCGCCATCACTGTCGGTGAACTGGAACTCTGGATGGTCGAGGAGACCTGTGTACATGCACAGCTCACATGACCCGTCAGTGTCCATGTATGTGTTGTCGTTGTAGTCAGTCAGTCGCAGTTTCATGTTGTTTCTCCTTTCATGTTGTTTCTCCATTCATTGTGGTGGTCCCCTTGATGAGAGTCGAACTCATACTCCTTACTGGAACCCGGGTTTGAGCCGAGCGCGTCTGCCTGTTCCGCCACAAGGGGTGGAGCCCACTCAACATTCACCGTCCCTTGCTTACAAGGAGTTGAGGTGGGCCTATTCAGTTATGTATTCACCATAGCACTGGTACAAACACTATGCTTCGTGACCTGGATCAACCAACACATTGACGCAATCCTGTTCCAGGATCAAGGCAAGAAGCACGTCAGCATCATGCCGGATACCTTCAGACTCAAAGTGGTTAACCGTCACCCAATGCTGGTCAGTCACCTTCAAGAACGCCCCGTGCTTCTCAGTGAGAACAACACTGCCCTTGGTCGTAATGGCATTGAAGTCCTCACAACTCAGGATAGTTGTGACTTCTCGCTTGCCGACACCCTCTACATACAGAATCTTCACCTTATCAAGGCCCATTGTGTGAAGCTTCTTGTAGCCGGTTCGCACCTCATCAAAGGTGTCAACGTATTCCTGGTTATTCATTGCTTTACTCCTTCCAATAACTGTTTGCAGTATTCCAATACAAGACCCCAACTAGAATTGCAGGGGTTGTAGCGATGTTCAAAATTAGCTATAGACTTGATTTCTTGAATAATACGTCATTCGTTAATGTCCATCATGCCCCCCCACCATTACTCTGTCAATCTGGAGCATCATTTTTGCAAACAACTGTACAGCGTTCCAGTCGATATCATCTCTCTGTGAGTGTGCAACAGCATAAATTTCAATAACATTTTGAAACTGGTGGTAGTTGAGGCTTTCTAGCTCAGGACTGTCGAAAATCAGAACAATCTCACTAAGCTTTGCTACCTTATCCCACTCAACACTGTCCTGTTGAGACTGAGCAACCCTACCAATTTCCTTAGCCAGATTGGCCAGTTCAGCATTCATTAGCCTTCTCCTTTCAGTTCCGAGTACTACCAACTCTTAACGTCACCATACGTAAACCTAATGGTGCAATCTTCACGTCTACGCCTGTGCGAAGCCTTATGGCTGGCAATACCAAGATAGTTAAAAGCCCTACCACAGGTATAGCAATAGCAATCTTTAGTCAGCCTTGCCCGCATTATTCATCCAGTCGTAGATCATTGCTTCAGCGACACCCTGGCACGACCCATAGTCCTTAGCATAATCAGGGTACAGCTCTTCAAGGGCCTCGTCCACGTCCCACCAACCCGGCCAGTTATCTACTCCCAGATAGTCAGCAACGTTCATGCTCACTGCCTGTGAAAAGACTTCACGAAGCCACTCTTCAGTGACGACGAACTTACCATCACCAATGTACTGAACGCTATTCATCACACCAGCACCATCCAATCTTCCTCGACAGTCTTAGACATTAGATCATCCGACATACCAGAACTAAGAAGAACATCCAACTGATTCACCCAGAAGTACTCATACTCCTCAGTAACCACCTTAAAGTACCTATTACCCTCTGTATCGATCAGAACAGCACCAAGCGCGAGACGACCAAACGGAATAGACAGCTCACTGAACTTAATAAGCATCACTTGTCGCCTCCACTGACCTGCACATCGACATCAGGCAGCAGCTCTTCAGGACGGAACTGCACCTTGTAATGATAGGTGTCCACAGATGCAGGGTCCATCTGCTCCACGAAGTAGGTGACATTATCTGAGATACCCAAGTAATGTTTCTTGTACTCTCCGTCACCCGTCTTACAAGTGACCTCAAGCTGAGCATCCTCCTTATCCTTCGTGATCGAACACAAACCCTCAATGCTGAGAAGGTACTTATCGGTGATCCCATTCACGAACACCACACGGCGCATCACGCGGAAGTTATCCGAGTCATTGCTCAGGTTGTACGAGGCCGTCTGAGCCGGGGTACAAGCCCCAAGAGACAGCATGAGTGCACCTGTAATGGCAACCAGCTTATGGTTCATTTGTTCTCATTCTCCTTTGCTCGATATTCGACAACAGTCATTGCACGGCAATACTCATGTGTTGTATATGCCGCATGAGCGTCAGCCTCATCTTTGGTTTCAAAAAGACCAATGATGCCAGGGTCATCACAGTCCAAGTCCCACACAGCGTACAGCGCATCCAACATTTCAGTTCTCCTTCAGTAGTGCGTTAGCATCGACAAATGCAGCGCGGCGGATAAACTCAGCAGCCGTGTTCTTCATCAGATAATCCCATAGTGGATGACACGCACGACATCCTGAGTCGAACGAACAGTATCAGCGAACTCCTCGTGGGTGTACGTACGACCGTCGAATCCGACCCACACCAACTCATTGCGGTCACCATTACCAACGACACGCATTGCTTCCCAGCCGCCGACAACAACGACAGTGCCTGGCTCGATGTCGAGTGAGTCCATCACGATTCGTAGGCACTCAGGAGTGAAACACTCAAACTGCGTGCTGGTAAGGTCGTGTGTGCTGGTGGCGGTAATGATATTGGCTTCCTCAAGAGTTTTGACGAATGCCTTGATGAGCGGGTCAAGTTCAGTCATTGTTGTTCTCCTTGTCTGTAGAGGTGCCGGTGCCGGTGTCGGTGTCGGTGTCGGTGTCCAAAGGGTCAAACAGGATCACAGGCAGGTTGGTGGTGTCACCCCGCATCCGGGCCGCAAACTGTTCGTGGCTAAGGTAGTGACCAGTGTGGGCTGCAAGCCACTGGTGAGGCCCCTTTGAGGCATCGACAAGCACGAAGATGCGGTTCCTGAGGCGTACGACAGTGCCGGGGACCGTGTTGTATGTGGCGATCCTTTGTGGGCTGTTGTCGGGTGCCTGGGTTGTAGGTTCATGTTTTCTCCTTTCGTTGTTGATACTCATATCTTAGCAGCCAATCATTGAGTATGCAACGTGACTTGACCCACAACCTACTAGCCCCCCTACTAGTCCCATAGAAAGGTGGGTATGACACCCCCCACCCCTCCCCTCCCCATATAGCATTTGATTTTCTATTTGTCAAGTCGAGGGGCCCCCAAATCCCCTCCTATGCTCCTCTATCATGTTTTCCTGAATTTGTCAAATTATGCGCCCCGGGTCAAATGTGTAAAGACAATCCTGTCACTCTGTCAACCCATACCCCCTCCAACTCGCGTGACTTGCATCATATGACCCTAGTCACGAATCAACCCTAGGCTGCGTGCCCCTACTCACGTAGTAACCTAACCCTAACTTAACTTAGGCTATCCTAACTGCGTGGCTACACTCACGAAGCACAAGTAAAGTCGTGTTTACCTTTGTATCAACTTGCACGAACTGACACGATCTATTCGTCAAAGTGTCAGGAGAAAAATTCTCGCGAAAACCCCCCTTTTCGCTGATTATACCTAGATTTTTTTATTGAAATACAATCAGTGAATTATTACCTACAGAGAATAGTTGTAAAACATAGTTGTAATAACCATGTTCTATATACAAGATGTTCTACAATAGATAATATTCTTAATACTATAGATAATATTATTACCTATTAAGAAAGTTATAAGATCCGCGTAAAGGATTCATAGAAAAGTAGCAGGTGGTCAGTTTTCGACCATCGCAAAAAACGCTCTAAAACGCCCTCTCACGCCTTTTCAGACCCCTACCTAGGCCATGACACTACCCCCACCCTAAAACTCGCTCAGATCGCCTTCTAGACCCCTTAAACGACCTCTCACACTCACACCCCTCCCCCCACAACCCGAAATCCGCCACGCTGTGCACACGCGATACCATCAACCCAACCTACATGTCAACTCTAGCCACATGCTGAGATGTCAAACAAAAAGAGACAGCAAGCAAGACCCTCGGGGGTGTCGAATCACACTTGCCTTGTCATTGAACTAAAAGAATGATAAAATACCAGGGTCACCGCCCTCAGTATGTGTAGAACACACACACACACACACAGCACGGGGCGGTCGAAGATACAGCGAAGCAAGCCGCCCCTTACCCCTTACCCCTTACCCCTTACCCCCCCCTGTCGAACCATACATAAGGGCCCGGGTTAGGCTGACGACGACGATGCGGGTAGAGAGAGCATGACGACAACAAGGCCGCGCACACGGGGGGTGTCGTTGCTGCCTAGCCCTGCCCCTTACCCCCCTGCCGAAGGGGCGGCGAACAAAGAGGCCGGGGGGTGTCGAAGAAAGACACACGCGAGCTAAACTAACCTGCCTAACACGGGTTAGTTTAGCGCTTGGCCATATACAGCCGGCAGGCCTACAGGCAAGGGGGCGAACGTACCTCTCACCGTGATGTGCGGCCCCTACCCCCGAGCCCGAGCGTTGGAGCTATAAGGGCCCGTGTCGAAGGAAGCAAGCCCCTGCTTGCACCCCCCTACCTACCTACCTCAAGCCGTGCGTCAACATACGGCCCGCTACTGTCGATGGTGCAGAAGCAAGGCAAGCCAAGGCAGAAGCAAGGGGGGGCTGTCGATCCCTACTGTCGATGGTGCATAAGCCCTCGGCTCAAACTAACCCGAGTTAGCCGCACGCACTTCTGCCCACATGAGCGCTCTGCACACATGCCGGCCTGTGTCGATGGCGAGGCGGCCTGTGGCTCCGGGGCTAAGCGAGCCACACCCTGGCTCCGAGGCTATATGAGCTAAGCCCCTGTCGAAGCCGTAAGCAGCCACACCCATGATGTGGCACAGGTCACGCATACTTGAGTTGACACTCTGACAGACGCTGCGCTAAGCTTGAGTCATCGGCAAGGGAAACAGCCCAAAGGCCAAAACCAAAGACCGCCGTGAGGCGGGCAAGCCCCTTGACCCGAACGATCTTGACTGTAAACTGAATGACGTGGAGGGCGTGGCTTGCACCACGTGGCGGGGTTGGCACCCCCTGTCGAACGCTTCCACAGGCTAGGGCTTAGACGCACTGAGTAGCCGCTCACCGCGCTAGGCACCTCAGAGCCGCGCCCCTGTCGTTCGCAACGACGTGGCGGGTGAAGGCAGGTTCGATTCCTGCCCGGCTCACGATGTGACACACGTCACGAAGCTTCCAGTTGACAGAGTGACAGACGCTCTTGTAGGCTGAAGCCACAAGGAAACAACGAGACCGAAAGGCCCAACCATGGAACTCCTCCTCCTCACCGACACCGCCGTCCCCACCCACCTGCCCACCGAGATCCTGGCAGACTGCATGCAGGCGTGCGCCAAGCCCTGGTTCGCTACCACCCCCGGCTTCGACGCCTACGACGCCGCCAAGTGGACACAGCGCCTTGAGCGCGCAATCCACGGCGACCGTACGGCACTGAGCCAGCTCGAAAACGCTGGCTTCAGCCTCCAGGTCCTGTGACCCCCACGAGGGGGCCTGTCGAACCACCAACAGGCCCCCTCACCACACCAAAGGAAACCAACAATGAACATCGCCGCCCTACTCGCCACCGCCCTACTCGCCACAGCACCTGTCGCCACCTACGCAACCGAAACCAACAACGACGAACTCACAGTAGAGTACGTGCCCCTCGACCAAGTACCCGATTGGTATACGACCAAGCCCTACATGCACACCGGGGTTTGCATGATCACTGAGCAAGACATCACCTGTGCCACCGACACACAGTGGAAACGTGTCACCTTCCACGACAGGTACACACAAGCACTATACAAGTTCATCCGAAAGGATCCGACAATGAACCAGCTGACCACCATCACCGACGTGCACGACGAAATCAAGGCCGCCCTTGGCGAGCACGCCGACAACTTCAACATTGAAGGCATCGCCAACGACGCCTACATCTTCAACCCCGCAACCCAGACATTCGAACCCTCCCCCGTGACCCCGTTCTGGGCAGCTGTCGAAGCCAACGCCAACGCGTGACCCACACCCACAAGACATCCCCGCATCAATGGCGACAAAGCCGGGTTCAATCCCCGGGCGGGGAACGAAGCACCCTCAACAGGTGAGGGCGCTCAACCCAATACCGAAAGGTAAAATCATGTCGAAGACCTACAAGACCGATCCCTGGGACGTGAAGGAAGCGCGTGGTATCGCGTGGCACCCCCGTGAGTTCCGCAGGGAGCACTCCCTGTACACCCGTCACACCCGGGACCTGAGCAAGCGCATCCGTGCTCGCGAGCGCCGGGAGATGGAGCGGATTACCCGGGACCTTGACGCTTGGGAGTCCTACTACCCGACCGGGGCAACACTCCGTGAGTTCGAGACCGCTACGAACAAGGATGGGTGGCAGTACTGATGGCAACCATCAAGGCAACGCTTCAGAACCTGAAGAGCAACGGTTGGGGCTACTACCCCTGCCTTGTCGGTGGAAAGCTTCACATCAACCGGGATGAGAACTTGTACATGCTCGTGCGCAATGACACCCACGAGATTGTGTGCCAGTGGAATAAGCACACGGGCGTCGTGTGGGTTCTCGGGGAACTCGCTTGGCATGAGAAGAGCGTCATTAACCAGATCATTGAGGTATGGCGGCCCTGGTACAGGGTTGACTGGGAGACCTGGGAGGTCACTCACCGCCGGGCATACAAGACCCTGCTACCCCTGAAGGGACTGTGAGCTGACATGACAATCCGGGACACACTGCAAAGTGTCTACCCTGACTCCCAGTTCATGGGGACACGACGCCTCGGAGCCCAGTACACGCTGTGTCGTGGAATGGACGGGTTCATTATTCGCAACAGGCTCACTGGGAAGGTCGTGTGCACCTGGGACTCGCAAGGATTCTTGTACGCTAATTGCTCGGGGCTGTCGTCGTATGAGAAACGACTTGTCACCATGGTCTTGCAGATATGGCGAGACGCACCGCCCATCAAGTGGGACGCGTGGGAAGCACACGCCGCCCGTATGCACGACAGGTGGGGGCACGAATATGCACTCGTGAGCGTATCCTGAGAAAAGGTATCCCGGCCCTGTCGGTAGGTAAATGTGGGTTCGACTCCCACGCCGGGAACGATGCTAACAAAAAGTTAGCCCTCAACAACAAACCGAAAGGTAGAACGATGGCGACAACAATCTATGCACAGAAAATCCTCGCTGACCCCCCATCGCTGGACTTCGCTGCGAGTGTCCTGAATGGCCCTGTCAATATCTGGGATGAGACATGCACCGCCATCAATGGCTGGTGTAGCAACGAAACTGTCTACAAGGCATGGGACGCTATGGGGCGTCCCGATACAGAGGATTTCATGTCACCTGACTATGACACCTTCACTGATCCTGAACGGCGGCGTGACGCCATTGCAGATGCACGTATTAGTGCTATTGCAATGATTATTGAAGATCAGCTGTATGGTCTGATCCTTGACATGATTTCCAGTGGCAAGCTCAAGGTTGTACCTGCCAGCCTTGTCGAAAGCCCTGAAGACCCCCATGGTGTCGGCTGGGTTGAAGGCGGCATCCCCGGGATTATTGAATGCAACTGCTACATCGTGGAAGGTGATGAGAAATGATCCCTCCCTACCCTCCGGAGCCTCGTTACGGGGATGCGTGGAAGAATCTGAAAGACGCCATGTATGAAGCATACATGTATGAACTGCTTCAGAAGATTGGAAAGGGAATGAACGAAGATGCTTAACTGGTATGGAATTGAGGCCATCAAATATGAGTGGCGAGGCCCTTGGGAGGGACCAATCCTGCACTACAAGGGGCACACCTTCGATAAAAACGACATTGAAGATGGATTGTGGCAGATGTTCCTTGACGATGACTGGAACACTGATGACTGGGAACACTACGTGAATGACAACGCAATCGGTTACCTTGAAGATGTTATCTTCGCAACAGAAAGTGAGAACTGAGATGATTATCCTTGGACTTATTCTTAACATCTTCGTAGCTGTGTTGGGGGCCTTTCTACTAGTAACAGCTAAGGATGACGCTCTTGCTAGTATCTCAGGAATGGTTTTCGTAATTCTTGGCTCCGTGTGGGCTGGGTTCTACTATGCAATGCTGATGGGCTGGTGACAACATGTGGGAAGAATTGATTGAAATGATTACTAAGCAGGATGAGTTCCGTTCCTACCTCGACAAGTTGCAATTGTCTGTTGCAGGGTATGTCAAGGATGATACGGGCTGGGACCTGACAGTTATTAACCCGTGGTTTGTTGAACGAGGGTACGAGTTCGTCGGCTACTTGGACCTGTTCAGTGAAAACGAGCCATCTGGCATCTTCGTTGCTGTCGAAGGTCTCGTATGGCGGTGCAACACCAACATAGCCGACAACCAACTGTGCTGGTATTTCGAGACCGAGGCGAGCGAAGCCATCAGCCTTGATGACATGTGTTTCATGCATGGCTGGGCACATCAGTTCATCTGGGATTCAGAAGATAAGAAATGTTACATCGTGAACATTGCGGAATGAAAGGAACAAGAATGTACGGAAAGATTGACCCTGAACTGCTTGTCGATTGGGAGCTGCGAAAGTCGTATAGCTTTGAAGAGCTTGGGATTGAACCAGACTTATGGGATTACGTCAAGAAAGATGGTTCCCTCATGACTCTCGAAAGCCTTGAGGATGCTTGCGTGCATGTGTTCGACAAGGAGAATAAGGCTAGCCTTATCTTTGGCAAGGTCTACACTGCGAGTCAGGTTGCACGCGAAGTCGCGTGGGACGATTGGAACGACTATGTGAAAGACACACTGTCAACTATGTGTGTCGGAGGCATTATCCGTCGGATTAACTGAAAGGAAAGCAGGTAAATGAAACAGCTTGATATTAGCAATGAAACACTCAGAGAACTTGCAGGTATTGGGGTTGTCGGTGCTTACAGTGAGGCAAACCATATCTATTTCCTACTCAAAAACAACCAAGTTATTGAGTTTAGGAACAACGGAAAAACTAATAAGGATCGCACCATTAATCAACAAAATGCATGGCTATATGGTGGCAACCCCTGGTTTGACGGTAGTGTTGATGATTACGATTTTTATCGTGATTACTCTTTTGTTGATAAAACACCTGTGAAGCACTTGTTTATCAAACTTCACATTGCTGATTACACCTATTCCCTAATTTCAGAATTGGGGTGGAAGTCCGCAAACCTTGGACTCACGGCCCATCTAGAAGTATTCCATTGGGATAGTCTGGAAGAATGCTTTGGTGACACACATCAAAACATTGAATGGATGAACGAAAACAACCCTAGTACTTTGTGGTAAGACAACAGAAGGAGAAAAAACAATGAACACTGAAGCACTCGTTGCAAAGATTATCAAGCTCAATGCTGAGATCGCTGAGCTGACAGAGGCCCGTGACGACTTGAAGCGGGAGCTGTGCGCAGGCTTCCAACCCGGCGACAAGATTACGGTGGGAGACACGTCCGTGTCGTTCATGGTGCGACGCACAGTTAACCCGGCGGCGGTTGAGAAGATGGCAGCTTTCAAGAAGTTGCCCAAGGCAGTGCGTGAGGCTTGCTACGACAAGCCGAAGTTGAACACGCGTAAGCTTGCAAGTCTGGGTCTGATTGACCTGGAACCTGCCACCAATGTGTCGGAGGTCTACGCGACGTTCCGATGAAATGGAAGACATACGGCACGGGTAGTGGGTACACTATTGAACAGGTGGAAGCCACTGCCCGTGCCCTGGAAGACAGTGAGCTTGTCGAGTATTCAACTCAGTGGCTTGAATCTGTTCGACAGATGAGAGCGGCTGAAATCATTCACAAAACCCTGGGAACAGGATCAGAAATTGAATTGCCTAACGGCATAAGTATTTACATTAAAGGGAGAGAAGAATGCTAAAGGATTGGGTGGAAGGGTCTACTGTTAAGCTAGAAGAGGTTAAGGAAGACATCTTCTACGAGCTGTACCATGATGGTGAGTTCAAACCTGACACTGACTGGGAGACCCTGCATGATGACTGGATTCGTGGCCTCGGCTTCACTCAGTGGTGGAATGAGGCTCTTCCTTCCGTCGGTTACGAAGAGTGGGACGGACAGAACGGGCGCTTCCTCTGGGTAAAGGATTGGACAACCCTCGTGGTGATTCCCGGCGTGCACGAACTACCAACATTCGACATCAAGGCAACATTTAATGAGGATAGCCTTGAAGAAATTGAATACGCAGAAGGTGTCGTTAAGGATCGCATCTTCTATGCAGAAATTATTGCAACAGAAAGGAACTAACATGTCTCTGAATGAAATCACTACAAAGTACCAGCAGGTTTGTGTCAAGGCTGTCGAAGCTGCTATCCGACAGGTGGCTGCAAGGCATGACATTAACGAGCTTGTTGACCAGGGATTCTACGTAGCAACCTACCTGTATGGTGGAACTGGCCTGACCATTTGTGCTGAGGTTGGGCGTGACGGGTATTGGGGTGTTGAACGCCCTGAGACGGATGTGTCGGCAATCAATGAGGATCTACAGTTTGCCTTGGATAAGCTCGGACTAGAAGTCATCCTTAATGCCATGCTCACACAAGATATGGAATCCACTGAACAGGTTGTTTTCTGGGAGCTAGGCTAATGAAGGAGAACACTTCAATGCAGACTGATTACTCGGAGGATTGTTAAATGGCATTCACCCCCCGTTCCTACCAGTCCCGAGTATTGGAAGGGCTAGCAAACTCTAAGACACCTTTCACGGGGCTGGTAGGCGCGGGCCTCGGGACAGGCAAGACCGCTGTGTCGGTGTGGAACACCATGAATGCATTCGGGGATACAATCAAGGATCAAATCATCCTCGTGGTTGCACCTGTCCGCACTGAATCAGGATGGCGCAAGCATTGGAAGATGCTCGCAGATCTTGATATGGTCACCTTGTCGGGGAAGAAAACCAAAGCTACTCTGCAAGTATGGGACAACCTTGAAGCCCGCAAACCTGGTGTCTACTTTATTACCTGGGAGCTAATGCGCTCACGTAACAAGGAAAAGCGCTGGGATGGCAAGGCTAAGAAGATGGTCTACAAAGCCATGAGCAAGCCATTCTACGGTGTCGAGTTCGGCATGGTCATTGCCGACGAATGGCACCGTGCGTGCAACCATTCTTCCCTAAACTTCGCTGTCGCACGAAATATTCAAGCCAAATACCGGCTCGCCTTGAGTGCGACACCAGCGGGGAATAAGCCCTGTAATATCTGGGCGGCCCTCAAGTTCCTGTGGCCTAACCACTATGGCGGCTACTGGGACTTCTGTGCCAAGTTTTTCACGGAAGAGTCCAATGCCTTTAGCTCTTTCGGGAAGACTTATACGAGCGAGAAGCATCCTGGCATGGTGCGCCGTGGTGCGCCATCGTACCATGAGGTGTCTCAGGCTGAGGCTAATCCGGAGCTGCCCGGCGTGATTATTCACAATGTCGAAGTGGAATTGTCTCGCACGCAACGCAAGATGTACAACGACCTGGAAGAAAAGGCGTTGACATTCCTGGGAGACAACCCACTTGCGTTGAGTATTCCCGTGGAGCTTGACCTGAGGCTTCGACAGATGACACTGGGAGTGCCATCATTTAACGAAGATGGGGCTGTTGATTACCACGAGGATTGTAAGTCCTCAAAGCTAGACGCGATGATGGATGTCATTGCTGATCTTCCCGAGGATGAACCTGTCGTTGTGTGGGTACACTCCCAGAAGTTCATCAAGGCAGTGTTGTACCGTCTGCGCAAGGCTGGTATCTCATGCATTGAGGTGTCTGGTAAGTCCCGTGGTGACTTCCACGCCATTATTGACGGGACAGTCCGTGTCATTGTCGCTCAGCATGAGGCTATGAGTGAGGGTGTCGATGGACTCCAAGACGTGTGTCATACGGAATTTTGGCTGAGCCTGTCGAACAGCTTGGTCATTAATGAACAGGCGACGGGACGCCTTAACCGACAGGGGCAAAAGACGGCTGTCAACCGCTTCCTGATTCAAGCTATCGACACAGTGGACGCCCGTGTGCTTGGGCGCTTGCAAGAGCGGTTTGACAGACTGAAGGCCAGCGGCCTAATCTAGGAAAGAAACACCAACAGAAAGGAAACTACTTTGGATGACTACTACCGTGATTGCACGAACGAATTAAAGTGCAGTTGGAATAAACGCAAGCAGCGCTCGTTTATTCCGATCCTATTCTGTATTGCTCTTACCGTGACGGGCCTCTGGTTCCCGTCATGGCACATGTACATCGTGATTGCTTGTGCCTTCTACCTTGCAGGGCTGGTAGCAATCTTCCTTACGATCACGGTTCTGTTCGTCCTCGTTTGGGTACTCACTCGTTTTATGATGAAGGGAGAAAACTGACATGCAGATTGTAGAGTGCAATCACAAAACGGTCGCTAAGCTTCTGAAGAAGAATGTGGAAAAGTTCTGGCTAGACAACAGCAGGGACGCATATATTCAGTTCACTGATGGCAGTGTCGTCTGCATTCATGTGCTTGATTACAAGTGGGAGACCTATGTGGCATTGGATGGCCGGAAAGAAACTGAAGCCACTAACAACGGGGTCTCATTCAACGACAGTCAGGATGTTCACCTGTGGTATACCCCGCAGGGTGAGGAACACTTGTTCACAGCACGAACAGTGTCAATCGACTTCGATGCTGTCAGGTACTACATTAGCGACAGGATTCAGTCCCCAATTCGACACTATGTCCCGATTGTTGAATTTCATTATTACGAAAAGGGAGAGACATGGGAGTAAGCATCAAGGAAATCTATAGCCCCATCCTTGGCTACGGTTGGGAGGATTTGCCGTCTGACTACATCAGGCGGAGGTATCTTCCTGTCGAAGATGGCATTGTCATCACTGCGAGTGGGGCAAAACTTGGGACAGCTTTCCTAGCAAACGGAGAGCTTCGTCTGATCAACACATCTGGCACAGTGTGTGCACAGTGGTGGACGGGTGACAACGAGATGGCTGTCGTTGATCCTTTCAACAACCGGGTCTTCACCGTGCCGACACTGACTGACCTGAAGTGCAACGCACGCGAGCTGGTGTCGAAAAACATTGACCTCGACGCCGCGAAGCCTCTCGACCTGTCACTCATGTGGGTGGATCATGACCGAAACGAGGTAGGGTTCTACAGGGATGACTTCCCTGAGAACATTTGTCCCTACTCGGCACGGCTGAGTGGGATGAGTCTGCTCGCACTTAAGGAGGATGAAGACGGCAACATGGTCGTTCTGAAGACTTCTGCACTCGCAAGGCTCATGCGTTATATGAGTGGAAACACTCTCGCATTCCTTGATTACAAGTGGTCACGAGTCCCGAAGATCATTGACCCTCGTCTGGGAGTCACCGACTTCGGATACAAGGTTCTCGGATGGGCAGCTACTATGTCACCGGATCATAAGGAGATTCTTTCCAAGTGAGAGAGTACATTCAAGCGGCACGGGACGAGGCTAAGAAGTCCCGCTGCGACCGTGCGCATGTCGGGTGTGTGATCGTTGACCGTGCGACCGGCCAGGTGGCGTCGAGTGCTTTTAACGAGACGCCACCTGGCCTTGAGCCGTGCGACACAGGGGGTCACCGCATTGTTGATGACCACTGCGTCAACACTGTGCACGCGGAACGGGGTGCCATCCGGAAGATGGCAGAACATGGGAGTGAATACACTCTCTATGTGACTCACTATCCTTGTCGTGGGTGCGCACACCTCATCTCATCTTGTCCTGAGATCGTGGAGGTTGTCTACCTCGGGGACTACAACAACTCTAGTGAGGCGACAGAACTACTCATGAGCCTGTCGAAGGGTGTCCATCGTGCTGAAGAATAAGCTAGTTATCCAGGTTCCAGCAGGGTTCATGTTTACCTCTGTCGAACAGGACAAAATTCGCAAGACAAGGTGGGAGGTTAATACTGGCTCGGATAAGATCGTGCGCCACGCTTCGTGTGTCCCACTGTTTGGGACCCGGGAGCTGTGGAAGGGCATCGAGGAAGGCGACTTTCTGGTTTTCATTAAATCGCCTCTAGATGACCTGCATCAATTTGCGTGGAACCTATACGTCATGAAGGAAGAGCAGTACAAGGAGTGGGCTTCTCATGAGTGACATCTACGATCAGCTGATTCGGGAACTGTCGAAGCCCTCGCCGCGTGACAGGCAACGCAAGGTCGGCCCGTCTGAACTGGGAGACCTCTGTGAGCGTTGTCTTGCAGAGAAGCTGCTTGGTATCCACGAGGAAGACAACAACCATCCCCTCGCGCCGATGCTTGGCACAGCCTTCCACCTCTACCTAGAGAATGTCATTGGGCTCAAGGGTTACCTCAAGGAGGCTAAGGTAACTGTCGGCGCCATTGATGGGTACGGAGACATCTCTGGTACCTGTGATGGCTTCGACGTGGCGACAGGCCATGTCGTTGACTACAAGGTTCTGTCGAAAAAGAAGATCAAGGCCTTCTCGTCAGCAACCTTCTTCAACGAGCAGTGTGAGCCAGAGTTCTACTCTGACTCACGAACAAAACTGCAACTCAAGAAGTACTACTTCCAATTGATGTTGTACGGGCTGGGTATGGAGAACGCTGGGCACGAGGTGAACTACTGCTCGCTTATTCTCTTCCCGAGGGACTGCACTATCGAGAGTGTCCTACAAGCCAGCCATGAGCTATGCTTCAAGTACGACAGGGCAGCGGCTCTTGCCGTCCTCGAACGAGCCAACCAAATCTTCCAGTGGGCCGATGAAAATCGGGACCATATTGGAGAACTCGACAGCCATCCCGGCTGTTACTACTGCGCTTTCAAGCGGTAGAGAAGAAAGGAGAACACATGGGAAAGTTTGATAGCTTCCTGACAGGCCTCAACATTGAGGTTTCAGACCCCCGCAAGGATGTTCCTAAGCTGAAGATTCTACTCTATGGGCCTTCAGGTACAGGGAAGACTTCGCTTGCTTCGACAGCCAGCACTGTCGAGGAGCTTAGTCCCGTCCTGTACGTTGACTTGGAGCGGGGCACTGCGCCTGCTGCTAAATATGGCGACTTGGACAACATGCTCGTTGTGCAGCCCGCGACGTACAAGGAGTTCGCAGACCTGCTCGTCAAGATTGGTGAGGCTAAGGATAAGCCCTTCAAGACGGTTATTATCGACACGGTTGACCGACTTCAGGAACTTGTTAAACTCCACTTCTCAGCGATCAATCCGAAGGATACCTTTGCGATGTGGGCAGCGGCATACGACAAGGTACTGGACCTTGTGAACATGATCGCCTTCGATATGTCTCTGAATATCATCTGTATCACCCACGAGTCACGCGAAATTGTGGAGACTGAACGCCTCTCCCAGATCGCGCCTGACTTCGAAGGTAAGAAGAGCTTCAAGAAGCTTCCTTCCATCTTCGACCTGATTGGTCGTACGACGTGGGAGGACGTGGGAGACAATGAGGAAGAGAACCTTGTTGTCGTCCTGAACGTCAAGTCGTCGTCTAGTATCCTGACTAAGACACGCTTCGACAACATGCCCCCGATGATCGGAAACCCAACCATGTCGAAGATTATGCACTGGGTTCATGAGCATTACACTATGAAGGAGAAGGGTGGCGACTGAGTACCTGTCGATCACTGACGTGATTGAAAAAACGAGTGTCAAACGTACGACAATCTTGTATCGTATCCATGAGGACGCTAAGGGGTTCCCACAGCCGGATGCCATCATTCGACACAACAAGCTAGTCACCTATGGGTGGCTGCCTGAGACAATCAACAACTACATCAACAAGAAGGAGAACAACAATGATTGATTTCGAAGCACTGATGAGCCTGGACGTTGCCGAGTCCATGTCTTTCGAGCCTCTGCCCAAGGGGCTGTACAAGGTGACCGTTGATGCCTGTGAGCTGGGAGAGTCCAAGAATGGCAACCCCATGTACACGGTCGATTTCGTGGTCACAGAAGGCGAGCACGCGGCGCGCCAGATCCGTTACTGGCTGGTCCTGATCACTAAGAATGGTCTGCACTGGGACCTCCCCAAGTTCTGCACTGCGTCGGGTAACCCCTGGCCTACCGAGCGCACGGAACGCACCACCGACTACTACTACCAGGTTGCTATCGACATCGTTGGCAAGACGGCGACGATAGCCGTTGATGTCGAGGAGACCGAGTACAACGGTGAGACCCGCAAGCGCAACAATATCAAGAAGGTCGAATGGGGCGATGTGAAGCCGAAGAAGTCTAAGGCTTCCAAGATCGAACTCTGACCATCAACTAACTAGGCGGGGCTGCACTTCGACAAGAGGTGTGGCCCTGCCTTACAATAGGCAGATGCGAAAGGAGAGGCATGAACCTTACAGATTTCTTCCGGGCAGTCTTCCCACACGGTGAAGGCTGGACACCTATTATTCTCAAGGGTCCGATGGGTGGCCTCACAAACTTCCGCTGGTTCAACCTACCTGCGCAACTCGACAAGATGGTGGCGTACACCAAGTCACATGCTGACCTTGATGTGTACTACTCGCCTTTCTTGTACACGAAGCCCCCGGCCCTGTCGAACACGCGCCACGCGGCCAAGGATAATGTCATCCGCGCTGCGTGCGTGTGGTCGGATGGTGATGACTGCCCTATTGACAAGCTGAGGATTCAGCCTTCCATCCTTGTTCAGACCAGTGAGAAGCACTGGCAGGGATACTGGCTGCTCGACGACGCCAAGGACCTGTCGAACGACATGCTGGAAGCACTCTCGCGAGCGCTCTATGAGGATCACCGCAACGACGGCATGGATCGTGGCTGGCCCCTGTCGAAGAAGCTCAGGGTCCCGTTCACGCACAACTGCAAGCGAGTGGACCCGTGGGAAATCACACTCACGGTCAGCGATGAGAAGATCACTGCTGCTGAGTTCGCAGCCGAGTATCCCCCTGTCGAGCGAATGGGTATCGAGGAAGAAGACTTCCCCACTGACATCCCCACCATGTACGAAGTCCTCGGCATGGTCAACCGCTCGTACATTACAGACCTTGCGACGGATGACATGTTCATTGACGAGGAAGACCGCTCCTCGAAAATGTATCACCTCGAATGTGCACTCTGGGAGGAAGGCTGCTCGATTGTCGAAGCCTTCGCTGTCGTGCGCGGGACGGAGTTCAACAAGTTCGCTATGGACGGGAGAGGCGACGGCTACCTGTGGAAGCAGATCAACCGGGATCATGCCCGATGGAAGGCACAGCACAACGGGCCATCTGATAAGGAGCTGGAAGCTACTACCAAGGTCGGCTCCTCGTATCTTCTCAGTGAAGCACGGGAGCTAACCCTTCAGAATGTGAGCTTCCTGCATGAGAACGAGCAGGAACCAATGGGTCTCTTTGTCGATCAGTTCGCCGTGTGGGCTGCAACGAAGTCAGCAATGGCACCCAAGCAATTCCACTATGCGGGCGCTCTCGCCATCCTCTCCTCAGTGTTTGCGAAGTATGCTTTCCTCCCCATCAACGTCCAGCGAATGTCATTGAACCTATACTTCCTGGTACTGGGACGCACCACCCAGTCCCGCAAGTCAACATCACTACGCCTCGCAGAAGGCATTATGCGGGACGTTGCTATCGGTGTTGGTAAGGGAACAGACTCCTACATTGCACCTGAAGATTCGACAGGTGAGGCCTTGTCGGCATACCTTCGTACCAAGCCGAAGGAGTCTGGCCTGTACGCAATCGACGAGGTGCAGGACTTTTTCGCACACGCTGCACAAAGAGGCAGCTACATGTCCTCCATGATGCCCTTCCTCACCAAGAGCTACGACGGGTATATCCCCGCTGTCGCACGTAAAGACAAAGGCGGCAAGGTCGCGTACCAGACAGCGACACCGTACTACATGACGTTCTACGGGACAGGTATTCTTGATCAGTCCGCGAAGCACCTGACGAAAGAACGCGTTGAGTCTGGCTTTACGCCGCGCTGCCTTGTTGTTGTCGATGAACGGGACCACTACATTACGTCCTCACAGGACGTGAAGCTGGTTGCTGTTAATCCTTCGACAGGCAAGATTGCCGACAAGCAGCGTGACTTCATGCTGTCGAACCTTATCAGGGCAACAACTAAGTTCGACACGCACTTCAGCGCACGCCAGTCCAGGTCCCTAGCACACGAGGAAGTCCGTATCCCTGTCGAGTTTGAGCCGGGCGTGTTTGAGCGGTGGATCGAGTTCTCTGAGGAAGCCAAGGTGATGGCTGCACAACATGTCCTAAGTAGCCGTGAGCTGTTCCCTGGCACCGAGCGTATGACGTTCTCTGTCTTGCGTATCGCTGCCCTGCTTGCCATGTACAACGGCCCTAATGCTCATGGCGGTGTCGTTGTCACGATGCGACACATGCTCAAGGCCATTGCCCTAGCTCCCATCTGGATGGCGTCGAACGAGGTGTTTATTCACCACGTCAAGAACTCCAACTTCAGCAACAAGGTGGATAAGTTCATCAGCTTCATTGCTCGTTCGGAGAATGGTCTCGTGCCGATCCCGAAGATTCTTCTGAAGTTCCAGTCTGAAATCAACGGAATGAAGGAGCTGAAAGAAATCATCACGTATGCTCAGGCGCGTGGTGTCGTCCAGGAAGTTATTCAAGGGAAAAAGAATAGTGATCGTTTCATCAAATACATAGGGGGCCAGGTGTGAAGATTCTGACTAACAGCGTAGATAAGCTGCCTGTGCTTGTCACAGTTCTGCTGAAGAGGGCTAGGGCTGCCTCAGGCCTTCCTGCTGGCACACCTATCGAAGTCGTTGATGATCCCAAAGCCAAGGACATCGCAATCACTCTCGGCACTGTGAAGGGCTATAAGGGCGACGCATACAAGACGCTCTCGCCTAAGCAGATCGTCACCAACCCACAAGCAATCCTGTTCCTTGCTCAGGCGCTTCAGTACGGTTACCTTGGGCCTGTCGATCCTGGCCTGGAACTCGGCAAGGATTGGGTGATCTGGGAGGGCCAGGGCATCTCCTTCAAGAAGGGGAGTGTCATTGCTCTCGACATCGAGTCCGCTGGTGACATCGACAACGACACATTCGCGGCTGGTCGCATCCTATCGATTGCCTTGTGGAATGGAAAGTTCGGTGTGGTGATCCCCGAGGAGCTTGCTGAGACTCCCGAGTCTGCTGAGCTGATTGAGCGCCTGTGTCGGGACTGTATTGTCGTCTGCCATAATGGCACATTCGACATGCCGTACCTGTCGAAGCGGCTTGGCATCAATGTGTATCACCATGAGGACACACTGCTGATGCACTTCGTGCTCGACAACCTGGCTAATGAGCATGGCCTGAAGCCTCTTGCTCGTCGCTGGTTGCGTGCTGCTGACTGGGACTCTGACGCTAAGTCCTACCTGAAGGGCGGGGCACACTTCGAGAACATTCCTCGTGAAAAGCTCTACAAGTACAACCTTTTCGACGCGGTATACACCTACAAGCTGTACGAGTACTTCCTGCCGCTCCTGAAGAACAGTGGAAAGTACGACTATTACCGCTATCGTATGCAGGTCACCAGGGTTCTGGGCGACGTGCAGATGAATGGTGTTGCAGTCTCACTTGATGCTCTTGACGAGCTTGAAAAGAAGTACCAAGAACAGTGCGACAAGGCGCTGGTTGTGTTGCGCTCGCTGGCAGGCGAGGACTTCAACCCTCAGTCGCCTAAGCAGATAGCTGAGTACTTTGCATCTAAGGGTGTATCGTCCCCGTCATTCGACGCAAAGCACCTGAAGAAGTTGAAGCGCGCTGGTAAGGAGTCCGAGTTCATCGACGCTCTCCTTGCTTACCGTTATGCAGCGAAGGTGATTGGAAGCTTCATTGCGAATGTGCGTCGTAAGCGTGGGGAGGATAAGCGCATTCATCCGTATTACCTTCCTCATGGTGCAAAGACTGGTCGTCTGTCGGCTAAAGGTCCAGCGATTCAGACGATGGGACGCGACAGTGGTATCAAGCGCGCCCTTATCGCTGCGCCGGGATGCAAGATCATCTCTTGTGACTACTCTCAGGCTGAGCTACGTACTGTCGCTGAGCTCGCAGACGATACAGCCATGATCGCTGCCTTCCAGCCGGGTGCGCCGGACTTTTTTGACGATTTGATGACAAAGATCTGGCCAGAAGAGTTCCCGACAATCGAAGCGTATGAGGATTTCAAGCACGAACAGCCAAAGACCGCAAAGAACCGACGCGCACTGGTAAAGAGTGTAGTGTACGGTTTGAACTATGGACGAGGCATAGCCGCTATTGCAATAGAGCTTGAAAAGCCATTTGAGGAAGCTAAGTATGTTGTCGATCAGTACCTTGGTGCATACCCTGGCCTACGTAACTGGCAGCAGAAGGTACGACACAGTGTTGGACGGAAGGGGGAAAACTACATGCGACGAACCAAGTTTGGAATGACATACAATCCTCTCTTCGTGCCCGACGCTGACTACGCATCGACACAGAACGAAGCCTTGGCATTTGTTCCGCAGTCCACTGCGAATGACATCTGCCTCAACGCAGCAATCAAGATCAACGAACAGGTGGGGCAATACGGTGCCAAGCTGATTGGGCTTGTGCACGACGCAACCTACGTCGAATGCCCTGAAGAAACTGTCGAAGAATGCTCACGCATGATGGAACGCGAGATGTCCAAGGCCGCGACACTCGTGTTCCATCGCGTGCCCTTCGTGGCAGAAGCAGAAGTCGGCAATAATTGGGAGGAAGTATGATCAACATTCGCGCCTACGAGCAAGCCCCCTGTGTTGGAGTACCTGTCGAGCTTTTCTTTGACTCAGGATTCTACTATCAGGTCTTAAAGGTCTGCTGCTCACAGTGTCCAGTCAAAGAACTGTGTCTTCAAGACTGTCTTGCACTCGAAGACGTACCTGTCGATGGCAAACGTTACCGGTCAGGGGTCTTTGGTGGAACGACACCGGCTGACAGAAACAGACTGTGCGAGACGAAGTATGAAATTCTGAACGATAATTGGGAGGAGAAGAATGAAAACCGTCATCGCGATTGATCCTGGTGTCAACACAGGGATTGTCGTTGCCCGTGTCGAAGAGGAGGTGGAGATTCTGCACTTCGACCAGTTCATTTGTTCGACACACACGCAGACGGCGGAACTCATCAAGAGGTACCTTGACCAGTACCCCGGCGCTACTGTCGTGGCTGAGCAGTTCGATCTGCGGCCCGGCAACAAGTTTAGTGCTGACCTCACACCAGTGAAGGTGAACGCTGTCCTTGACTGGCTTGTCGATGACATCCACTACCAGACCCCGGCACAGGCGAAAGGCCTCGTGAAGGATGCTGTACTGAAGAACCTCGGCTGGTGGCTTACTGGCAAGGATGTCGGCTACAAGGATGCGAATGATGTGCGCGACGCATTCAGACATCTGGTGTACTACCTCGTGCACGAAATGCGCCATAAGTGGACACTCGACACCGGCTGGCCTAGATAAAGAAAACCCCCTGACTAGGAAAGGAGAACTAGTCAGGGGGTTTTCTCGTACCCAAACACCCACAGCATCAACATCACAGAATCTGTTGAATAACTGTCGTTGCTTAGTATAGCACAGTTACCCGATCTTTGAGGCACCAATACACAGGCCACCCCACCCGATGTTGTTAACAGGTGAACATGAGATCTTCACCTGCACCGAGACGCTTCGAGGGCCTGCGGCATAGTATGCCATCGTCGCCATACGGAACGACAGCACGCCTTCAGAGTGATTGTAGGTGTTCGTCGTACCGACATTGTAGAAGATGCCGTCACCGATGGCTTGGAAGACATCGACGTTCGTGTCCTTGGAACTGTCGTTGTTATCCAGCGTGATGCAGTTGGAGAACAGCCACAGGCCTTGGCTAGGGATCGACACATTGCGGCTGATGATAGCGCCTGCACCGTGCTGAGTGTAGCGGTACCACTTCGAGAAAGCCTCATTGTCGTTGATGTACTTAATTTCGGGAGCACCACCCCAAATCTTCTTGATACCAGTATTCGTCGCAAGGTACATCTCGTTGATGTCGGAGCGGTATATGAGCACGTCGTAGGAGCCGACAGAGGCCTTGTTGATAACAGCCAGCTTGTCGCGCTGGTCGTTATTGTTCTTGGCGATGAGAACGCGGTTCTGTTGGAGGCCTTTAATGACATCCGACACCGTGTTAAAGCCCAGATTCATGAAGGCTGGCCAGGACTGGACGATGTCTGAGTCGGAATAGGTCCAGATTCCTTGGGGGTTGACTGGCATGTTAGTACCTCACTCCTGCAATCTGCAGGGATAGTTGTGCTGTCGAATCCCAGTTGTATACCCAGTCAGGATGCACACTGGAATTACTCATGTTCACAACCACGATACCATCCTTGTAATGCTCGTAGTCGATGACGGTGTTGTAGTTGATGTGGGCTACCATCATGGCTCGGCCTTCGTCCCCTGTCGGCTCGTATGACAGGAAGCACCGCAGGTAGCGGGTGTCCTGCGCCCTAGCGCCGCGTACGCCGACACTGACATCGACGGGGTACTTGAAGCCGCTGTAGAGTTTGAGGTTGAGAGGGATCCTCAAATAGCCGGAGATGGCTAGTTGCATGAATAGGCCGGAGTCCGCCCAGGGGATGGAGCGGTACCAGATGTCTTCGTCGACGCCGACGCCTCGTCCTCGGCCGGGGGAAGAGACGCCTACTTCGTCGTAGAAGGGTTTGGCGATGCCGTTGGTGGCACGATCCGACACCAGGGATGTGACGCTTTGTGCTGCGTTGTTCGCTGTCGAACGGATCAGCATGAGGTCGTTTTCTACTGATGCGAGGCGTTTGTTGATGTCGTTGCCCCACGGCTGTGACGGGGTAGGAAGGTTGTGTTTCATAACATTAGTATACCAGTATGACGAGAGTCACTTTCTAATAGGTTGCATTCACGCGCAAAACTCGTGTACTCTTATTCGTGTCAGAAGGAAACGACAGAAAGGAAATCCAATGACTCCCAAGTACCTCGGCGTCAGCGCCTTCGCCAAGCACGTTGGCCTCACGGACAGCACCATCCAAAGCTACTTCCTCAAGGGCATGCTGCCCGCCCCCGAGATCTACTACCTCACCGGAAAAGGCGAACGCCCCGGCTGGCACATCGACACTGTCGAGCACTGGATGAACAACCGCCCCGGGTCAGGTCGCCGCTACGCTTCCATGAAACGCCACAATTCTACGAAGGAGAACAACTAATGAACGACATCACCATCTTCAACCACCTCGGCAACAACATCCGCGTCACCACGGATGAACAAGGCGAACCCTGGTTTGTCCTCGTAGACATCTGTCATGCCCTTGAGATCAGAAACCCAAGCGACGTAGCGCGCCGCCTAGATTCGGATGGGGTCGATAGTATCGAGGTCATCGACAATCTAGGGCGCACTCAAAAGACAAATGCCGTCACAGAAGCTGGACTCTATGAAGTCATCTTCATATCACGCAAGCCTGAAGCCAAAGCCTTCCGTCGTTGGGTCACCAGCGAAGTCCTGCCCTCGATCCGCAAACACGGCATGTACGCCACACCAGCCACCATCGAAGATATGATCGCCAACCCTGACACGGCAATCAAACTCCTCACAACCCTCAAAGAAGAACGAGAGAGGCGCGCCAAGGCCGAAGCAGAAGTCGAAGCCCAGCGCCCTGTCGCAGCCCTCGGCAAAGCCATCGAAACAGCAGAAGGAGACCTCACACCCAGCGCCTTCGGCAAGATTCTGTCGAAGACTATCAAGACCATGCAACCCAATAAGTTCTGCCGCTGGCTCCTCGACAACAAATTCGCATTCCGCAACGGCCAAGGCAAAATCATCCCCATGCAAGACGCCGTCAACCAAGGAATCCTCATCCTCACCGAACGCATCGACAAGGCCGGTAAGATTCGGCCACAACTCCTCGTCACGCCCGCAGGACAGTCCTACTTCGCCAACATCCTAGGCGCATAACACAAGAAGAAGGGGCGACACCAGCCACGGTGTCGCCCCTCCCTCTTTACGCCTAGACCTTATGCTCAAAACCATGCAACGACAGTTGGCCGAGAGTAATCCCCGGCGGTGTCGGCAGATCCTTCACCAGAGGCATACCAAACAAATCTGCTAAATCCCGCACTGACGTATACGGCTCAGCAGACACGCTCGCACCCGACTCGCTGTACTCAACACTATTAATCTGCCACACGTACCTGTCGAACACAGCACACGTCCCCGCCATACGGCCAAACACCTGAGCCTTATCCGTCACAGGCTTATTCGCCGTAAACGCCAACAAATCATCCATGATCTTCTTCATCGTCGTACCCTCAGGCCACTTCTCAGTAGCCTTCTCGGGCAACGGGGAGTCAGTAAAAGCGGTCACGTCAGCAGCGGTCACAGGCTCACGCTCGAAGTCATACGTAACATCCGTATACGCCTCATTCAACGGGGTCATACCAGACCACTCAAGACTCGTCTTAGTCCCCAAAGCAGACTGAGCAGCATACATACACGCCGCATACGCCTTATCCACCGTGTTGATATAAGGGCTACTGATCTTCAACGGATCCGTCTTACGAGGATAGCCCGTATAGAACGTCACAGTCTTCTCGACATAAGGATAACCCTCGCCACAAATGCGCAGGAAGGAGTAGTCGTTCTGGCCATCAGACTCAGCCAAACGGTACGGTGCAAGACGCTTATTCAGCATGCCCGTCACAGTCACCTTAATCTGATTCGGCTCATCCCCTACTTCGACAAACACGCTGCCACCCTCAGCGTTCCATTGCGCGGGGGTGATCGGCTTATTGTCTTTGCCGACAACAACGTAATAACTCTTACCAAACTCCTTCGGACCAGGAACGACACCTGACTTCCCAAAATACACAGAGCGAGCACCACTAGGATAATCGGCCGGCATCACACAAACAGGCTGCGAAGTAATACTCTTCACATGAACAGGAACCTCAAGAACAAACTCCTTCGTCTCACCAGCATCGATAGAAAGCACCTCAAGATCCTTCAAAGCCTCCACAAAAGGCTTATCAGGATCATAATACGGATACACCACAACAGTAGGTGCAGGCATATTCTTCAAATAAGCATTAAAAACAGGCTTCCCGTCAATCCAGTAAGCCGCCTCAGAATTCCCACCGTTAAACAGCCTCTCAACAAGAGACTCACGATACGTACACTCAATACTCGACACAGGCTCAGACTGCTCATACGAAATCTTATAGTCCGACGTATAACCCTGAAGACGAGTCAACACAGTATGATTCTTAAACACCACAACCGTGTCGTACACCCACGTGGTCTGAAGATCATTAGCCGACAGCCATGACTTCAATACAGACCACAAGTTCCCTTTACCACCAGGAAAATCATAAATATGATCAAAAGTGGTATTGGCGATAGTAAAGAAACCCCCGGCGACAGAATTAGGGTGGAAATTCTGTACATATATCTTCGGCACATCAACGACACCAGCGGTCTTAAAGAACTTCGTAATGATGACCTTTAGCTCCGTATAAACCATAGGCTCGATCGTCGCCTCAATATCCAGCAGATAAAAAGGATCATTCAAAGTCACAGACCAAACCCAAGGCCCTGTCGTCAACGCGCGTGCGACAGCATGAGTACGCCCAAAACGCAAATCGCTCAGCACCACATCCTTATTCACAACAAGAGCAGCCTCAATACCACCAGCACCCTCCAACGAGTACTCAGAGAAGCCGCCAGACGCCTGATCCCGATCCAGCGACACACCATCCTCCTGCACAGACCAGGAAGTCAACTGGCCGGCAGGGATCCCAAAGACTCGCATCACCATGAGTAGCACTCCTCCAAAGAAACCGAAGCAGAAAAATGACCACGAGCATTATTAACCGTCACAAGACGCGCAGACCCAGGAACAACCTTCATATTCCCACCGCCAGCCGGATACGAGAACTCGTATTCAGGAGGACCAGCCAGTATCTGGGCAGTATCATACGGCGTCACACGAAGACCACACCATGACAACTGGCCATCCTGGCCAGGGCGCATCGTAATCTCCCACAAGCCCTCACTCATACTGAAAACCTGATTCTTCAGCCTCGTAATAACCGTGCCAGGTGTGCCACCATCAACACGACTAATCGTCCATCTAAACGGCTGCTTATCATCCTTATAGCCCGATGCAAAAAACGTCCCATAATAACCCTCAGGAATAACGACACGCTCCGTGTATGTGCCGACCTTCGACAGCGCCAAAGACGCCTGACGAGAATTTAGCTTATTAAACACGTGATCCATCTGATTATTCACCGCAAAAGAATCAGGCTTATACGTCACAGTAGGATGCTGAGACTTCTCATCAAGATCATCCGACACAAACAAAGCCTGCTTACCCCAATCGTTATACGCGAACGGAGTACCAGCATGAACATGCAAATAAGGCAAACCCATCAAAGGCGACAACATGTTATTGAACGAGAATGGATCAGCATACGACACCCACTCATCCCCGCGATTCAAAAACAACCGACGGAACAACTCAGCCTGATCACGATTCAAGTACGACCAATTCAGCTCATACTTCCGATGACCATACACAGAACCATTAATCGATGCAAAACCGTTCAGCAATGTCGTCGAATCACTACCGAACTGCACACTATCTGCTGTCGGCGACTCATCCGGAGCCGGAAACCACGACATGAACTTCCCGACTGCGAAATAAACCTCACGCGTCGTACAACCCCTAATAAACGCCACGATTACCACTCCTCACATTGTTGCTATCCACATTCTTACTAATCGCACGGCCATTCAACATGACTGTCGTCGAAACAGCCCGGACAAGCTCATTAAACTGTGCCGGATTAATTGTAACAAGCCCATCACCAGCGCCAGCAGAATAACCACCACCAGACATTACTGGCACCTGCATAGTATTCAGTGCATTCATGAAGCCCTTACCATAGAAATCGACAGCAGGCTGGCTAATCACATACTCACCACTGCGCACACTAAATAGCCCATTGCCATTCGTAGCCAGCAGATTGTCGGCCTTCGGATTAGCCGGAGGCCGACCCGGCACCAAACCACCAGAAGCAAAACCCCTAGACGGAACCAAACCACCATCAAAGAACTGGTAACCATCAGCCCAAGGACCCGCCTTACCCCAATGACGCTTACCAGTCAAAACCTGACTCAAATCAGGAATAACCCTCATCCGAACAGTAATCGTAGACTGCGAAGGCTGCACCGGAACAGTCACAGGATCAGCATGAATGCCATCAATAGCACCCTGTGTCGCACCAACAGTCCCGTTATCCGTCACGTTTTCGCGAACATCGCGAGGAACCTGACCAATCGTCCCAGTCAGGCTGTCGAACGCACCAGCCAACTCAGTCACCTCACCCTGGTTATAACCCAGCTGAGTCACCTGAGAGATAAACTGCTGCTTCAGCGACTGCGTATACGCCTCGATCTCCTGTGTCGAATGGCCGGCAGCAGCATAAGCCTCAATCAGACCAATCATCTGAGACTGCAACGACCGCAAAGCCTCACGGTTAGCAATAGCCGCCTCCGTGTACCCCTTCAAAGCAAACTGGCCAGCCTGAAGAACCGAAATCTCCTGACTGTTCTCACCAATCTTTGTCTGAGACTCGTTGATCTTCTGCTTCGCCTCATCAATGTCAGTCTGCGTAGACTGCATACGCTCCTCGTCGCCGTACTTCACAGCGACAGCATGGAAGAACTCAGCATCATGCAACTCCTGCTGAGCCCTATGCATATCCGACGCAAGCTTCTCATTCTCCTTACGAAGATTCTTGATCTTGCTCGTCGTATTCTCAACATCCTTACGCAAAGAGTTCAAGCCCTTGTGGTAATTGTCCTGAGCCGTCGTCGAACGCCACCACGACTGCAACGCCTTGTCGAGCGCAGACTTCAACCTCGACAGGAAGTCCTCAAAGATCTCAGCAGCAGTCTTCGTCTCCTTACGAGCACGCGACGACGGCGAATGGCCACCACCACCACCACCAGAACGAGGCGCACGTTCACGCCCACCTCCACCACCAGACGAACGCTGAGGCTTCGCATGGAAATTCGCAGCACTGAATGCGCTCTTACCAGCATTCCGGTTAGCAAACGTAGGCGTACGAATCTTCGACTTCTGACCAAGAGTAAACGAACCCTTGCCAGACAGAGACTTCGTGCCACCAATCTGTGACATGTAGCCCTGGATCGACTGCCAAATAGCCTGCACCTTACCCAAGAAACCCTGAGCCTGGCTCACCGCGTTCGCCGCATTACCAACCATCTCATTCAACGACGCATCCGTGGCTGAATGGTCCACCTCACCCGACTGATACGGCTGGGCAATAATCGCCGCCATCGTGTCACGCTGAGCCTCGAACGCGCTCATGTCGAACCCCTGAGCTGACAGGTAATCAATCGTGTCCTGAATCGACTGCTGAGCGTACTGGTACGCCTCCTCACCAGTTAGGCCCATTTCCTCGATACCAGCCGCAGCAGCGTTCCCCATAGCCTGGAAGTAATCACTAATGGCTGCAATGTTCGCCTGCCCCTCAGCAGAGTTCGGGTCCATCGACGTACCATTGGTCTGCATCGACTCATACACCTGCTGCAAAGCACTGTCGAGAGCCGCCGCTGCATCCGTCGAAGAAAACATTTCATCAAGGACAGAACGAAGAACCTCACCAAGATCCTTGAACTCATTCTTAGCGTCGCCGATCTTGAACGACGCCTCCTCAGAGCTGTCGCCAGCCTCAGTCATCTCCTGGCCAAAGAGCTGAGCGTCGTTCAGAGCATCACGCATGGCGCCCCCGACACCCTCAGTCTGGCTCTTCACCTCATTCAGAGCACTAATCTGCCCCTCAAACTGCGAAGCAATATCCGCACGCTTAGTTGCATATGAGGGAGACTCAGGATCGAGCTTAGCAATCAGCTCATTCTTGCGCGCCTCAAGCTGAGCAATGTACCCATCCACGTACGCGTCAGCAGCGGCTTTACCGCCGCCCTCAGCCTCCGACGTAGTTGCCAACTTAATATACTGCGCGTAAGAGAAGCCCATGTCAACAAGCGCCTGCTTGACATCCTTCGACATGTTCTTAAACGAATCAGAACCCTGAATAGCGTCAGAAATCAGCGCCTGCGTGTGCTCACCGATCTTCAGCGTCGAATAGCCGAACGCCTCAGCCTGAGCATGTGTCGTCTGAACAACCTGGCCGGACTTATCCACGTAGTAACCAAGTGCCTCACCATTCGAGGTGAGAGTCTGGCCGTTCTGCTGGATCGTAGCGTTCAACTCAGCGAAAGAAGTCTGAGCACCAGAGCCAACTTCCTTCGTATCCTCAGCCAAAGCCTTCAGAATAGCCGACGAACCACCGACAGCAGCCTTCAAGTTCTCAGCCTTCTCCGACGCCCCTGTAAATGAGTCACCAAGGTACGTCGCAGCAACCGACGCCGCAGTAATCGCGCCCGTAATAGCCAAACCCCAAGGCCCACCAAACATAGCCATCAAGCCAGAGCCAACAGCAGACAGCTTCGACAAAGCACCGACAGCCTGGCCAGCACCAGCAGCCACCTGAGCGCCCGTCGTTACAGCTGACGCCGCCGCCTGAGCCTCTTTTGCAGCAGCTGCCTTACCTGCAGCGACAGCCACCGCCGAGTCCGACGCCGCAAGACGCTGATTCGCAGCAGCAGCAGCATTCGCCGTACCTGTATTCGCAGCCAAAGCACTGTCGTATGCGACAACACCACCCTGAGCCTGCTTCACGGCCTGCCACACCACACCCCACGACAACGTTTGCTGACCTGTCGCCTGCATAACACGAGACCCCATCTGCATGTACGTCGCCGACATCGACACCAGCGTAGCCTTCGTTGCCACCATACCCACACGAGCAATACCCACAGCAGTCAAAGCACCAACGAACGCCTGAATAGGGGCGGGCAGCTTCGCGAAGGCATTTACAGCCATAGTCGCCACAGTAACAATGGCCTTCATCGGCACCATGAAACTAGAGTTCATGGCCGCGCCGGCATTCTGCAAAGCGTTCTGGAACTGCTGCAACTTCGCCGACATCGTATCCGTAATGATCGACATCGAATCATCGATAAACGACGTATTCTTCGACGCCTTCTCAGCTTCCTCCAACTGCTCCACATACAGCCCGACACTGTTCGACATACGCGACAGCAGCTCCACGTCACGCACGTTCTTAAAGCCCAAATCCTTAATAGCCTGAGCCTTCTGCACCTTGTCCCCAATGCCCGCAAGGTTCTGCAAAATACCCTGGAACACCTTATTCGGATCATCACGCCACAGCTTCTGGAACTCGGCATCCGTCACACCGACAGCCCGCGCATACGTGTGCATAGCGTCGCCGCCCTCAGCAGCAGCCGCGTTGATCGAGTTGAAGATACGCTGCAACGAACCGCGCGCCCACTCCTTCGGAATAGCGAGCGACGACAACGTGGATGACAAGGCAAGAATCTGGTTCTGAGTAAAGCCCGCACTCTTGCCCTGGGCAGCGATACTCACCATCATGTTGGCAATCTCAGGCTCCGTCGCAACAGACTTCGCACCAAGGTCCGCAACCTGGTTCGCGAGAATCTTGTAGCCGTCCCCCGCACCCTTAGAGGACTCCTGCAAGCCGCCCATCATCTGGCCGAAACGACCAAAAGCTGTCGTTGCAGCCTCGACATCCATCTCCGTCACCGTCGAGAACTCAGCAACAGCCGTCGTGAAGTCCTTCAAGTCCTTCGTCGGAATGTTCATCTGCGCGCCGAGCGTGCCGATCTTCGCAAGATCAGCAAAAGGGGTCACAACCTTCTGCGTAGACAAATCCGTGTATGCCTTACGCAACTCATTCAAATCCTGTGTCGTGCCCTGTGCGGTGCGCTTCACGTCAGCGAACGCACGCTCCTGAGCAATGCCAGCCTGCGCAGCAGCCGACACCAGCGTGCCAAGGCCAGCCGTAATCGTCCCGTAATACACCGCTGTGTCGCGAGCAGCATAACGCACATTCTCAATAGCCTGCTCGTTCGCACGGAGCTGTGCTTTCGCCGCAGATGCATTAATGCGCATTGCCTGTCGCTCGCCCGCGCCCTGCTCCTTGATCACTGCACGCTGCGTACGACCAGCTTCAGCCTCACGAGCAGCAGCAATACGCGCAGACGCAGCGACAGCCGCAGCCTCACGCTTCGCCTCAGCGCTAGCAGTCACGCCAGCAAGCTTCAGCTCGGCCTGCTGCAACTGTGTCGCAGCCTGGATTTCGGCAAGACGAGCAGCCTCATTGCCCTTCGCCTTCACCAAGTTACGCTCGTCCCGCCCCTTCTGTTGCTGCAACGGGATAGCGTTGTCCTCACGTTTCACGCTCGCCTGCGCACGAAGCTTCTCAGCCTGAGCCTCGGTCTTACGAGCCTGCGACTGGTTCAACGCGGCCTGCGCACGCTTCGCCTTATCCTCAGCAGCAGCCATAGCATTAGTCGCTGATGCGACATCACGCATCGCAGCAGCAGTATCCTTCAGCTTTTGAATGTGATCATTCGTCAGCTTATTGCTGGCCTGCATTTCGCGCACAAACCTACGGTACGCGGATACAGCCTTATCAACACCCGCCGTCAAGTCAACCTTCGTCATGCCGTCCCCGGCACGCGACACAGACGACAGGCCATCAGCAACAGACTTCAACGCTGTCGCCGTCTCACGCATGTTCTTGACCTTGGCACTATTAAGCTGCAGCGAATCAAGGACAGAGCCACCACGACCGGACGGGGCCTTCAATGCAGCAACAGCAGACTGCAAAGAGCCGATCTGCTTTTCCAGAGCACTAATATCCCGCGCAGCCTTTTCAGCCCCCGCAGAATTGACATCAATGTCAATCTTGATCGACTCGTCACTCATGTCTTAATCCTCTACATAGAATTGTCCCTGGTACCACTTCAATGATACCAGGGACAATTCTCACTTAACGAACTCCAATGCCTCCAAAGGAGAAGGCATTGGTTCCTTTGTGCCATCAGAATACTCGACAGTATCCATCACTGTGTAGGTGCTTTCACCGGGCCTTGAATCCCGCTGCTTCTCCCGATACGTCTCAAGCTCAGCACACGAATAGCACGTCGAATGCCCAACATGGAACTCAATGGATGAGTGCTCACTGCGCCCATACCACAAGGGTATTCCGCATTTGTTACACAGGCTGTCGAGGTAATACTGATAGCCAGCACACAAAGCCAGATCAAGCGGCGTGTATTCAGTTTGAGGGACCGACTCGTAGTCCTTGTCGTCGCCAAACCACACAGGCAAGGTGCGAGTAAACATACCATGTGCACCAATAAACAGTGTTGGCGGCTTACCTTCAGCCCTCGCGGTCTTCAGAAGCAAGAGCATCCACTGATTCTCCTGCTTCGACAGTTCCGTCCCCACGAAACGTGGGGTCACTGATCGCCTCCGACACCATGACACCCAGCGTCTGAGCGTCATTCCATGTGGTGCAAATCTGCTGCCACAAGAACTCAGGAAGCGCGCCGCGAAGCTCAGCAGCCTCTTCGTCTGACAACCCCTTCTGAGACTCACCAGTCGAGTTGTCAATGACTTCGACACAGGCGTGAGCAATGATGTACTCCATCAGTCGATCCTCGCGCTCGACATCAATAACTGCCTTCTCATCGGCATTCTTGTTCTTCGTTGAAAAGACAGGATCAGTCCACACGCGGCGCTTCAACACCTGAAGCTCCTTATTCGACAGGGCACGAAGACGAAGAGTAATCGTCTGCTTGCGCAGCTCCTCGAGTTCTTCCTGGAATGCTGCACCAGGACCCACATCCGTAATAGAGCGAGCTGTAGTGTTCTGTGCGACAAGGGCAGTCTTCGTGGCTTCAGTCAGCTCCACTAGCCTTTCAGCATCCTCGGTGTTCAGGGGTACGTCGATGGCTTTCACAGTGGGCTTGATCGACGAGATGATCTTAGACAGTTCAAAAGGCACGATGTCTACTCCAATCAGATAAGAGAATACCCCCGTACCTCGGAGGTACGGGGGTATTCTATCAGGCCGCGATGGCCTTATTCAGTTCCATGTAGCCCTGAGGCAAGAATGGAACTGTGAACTGGATGGGCTTATCGCCGTCACCCAGTTCGTCCTTCGGGTTGTCTGCGACAACCTTGAACACGCTGATCTCCATACCAGCCTCGACAGGGGTACCCTGTCGGAAGCCAATACGCTGAACAAGGTAGCCCTCGTTCAGGCCATCAAGGACGCCCCGCTTGAAAAGCTGGAACGCCTTGTCGTAGACGCTCGTGTTACCCGCTGCCTTCTGACCGGATGCGATCGCCTCACGGAAGAACGTCAGAGAAGCCTCGTAGTTCGACACCGTGGGGGTCTTGGCGTTTCCACTATCGCAAATGGAACGCGAATCATCCGTGTCGCTGTCGGTCGCACCCAGCGTCATGCCAGCCGCAATGGCACACGAAATGTCCACGGCCTTAGCCGAGGCACCTGTGTAAGTGGTGACCTTAAAAAGGTCACCCACGTTGGTAACACTGTCAGCCGAAACCCACCAAATAGTGGTATTCGGAGAAAGCATCTTAGGCATAATCAGTCCTCCTGATCGCTAGTAGGTTCACCATCAATAATATCATCCGCACCACAGCACTTAGGCTGCGTCACGGGCGTATTATCATCAACAGGCTCATACATATCGGGCAACACCGACAGCATGTCCTTAGACTTCTCGCACACAATACCCGTGTGGATATTCCGTACTCGCATATCAATCCCCCCTATCCAGGTTCACGTAGAAACTCATATGCCGCTGATAAACAGTAGGCCGCAATGTCGAATCATGATCCGCCGTCGAACCGACAGAAGCCGCAATGTTCACCTCATTCGACCCGTCAATCAACACAGCACCAATGAGCTTTTCCTTCACAACCGACACCAGCCGGTCGAGCATTTCCTTATTCTCAGCATAAACATCCACATAAAAAGGATGCTCATACACATCCTGAGTGCGTCCTGCCATCGACAGATATGAATTCAAGTAGCGGTTAATTTCCGCCCCACCGTGGTACACAATGTACAAAGGCTTCTTCACATCCTGAGCAAAAGATTCATAGACCTCAACATCCAGGATGCCCCGCAACAGATCAAGACAGGCCGTGTCGAACTCAAGTGTACGATCCCTCACCCCAACCCCCCATAAAACTCTTCACGGAACACCTTCGTCACACGAGGCAGGTACTTCGCCGGAGTAATACCCTTACCCGCAGACTTCTTCGCCTTGGCACGCAAACCAGATCGCAAGTACCCTGTCGTCCTATTACCCTGAGTACCATTCTCCTGCCATGAGTAGTAGGGTTTCTCGCGCGCCCACTTATGCCAACCGATCTCCACGACCTTACCACCCTTAGACGCATCGACACTGAACGTATCGCGCATATAGCCTGTATCGACACGCCGAGGATCCGTATCGATCAGCGCCCGGCCATACTCAGTGGAAGCGACAGCAGCAGCCTGAGCAGCCTCATTCACACGCTTCCACGCAGCATCGATGATCTTCTTCTTCGCACGAGCGGCGACACCATACCGGTCAGACTCGACAGTGACCTTAATGCCAGCGACACGCCCATCAAAGCGGACAACCTTCTTAGTTCTGGCCATTAGTATCCCCCGTCTCAAAGTCACACAGCAGCGTCGGCTGCCACGGCAACGAGTCGAACACAGCGTTACGTACAACCAGCTTCAACCCATTCTGCCTAGGGTCAGCAGGAGACTCATTAATCACAACACGCATACCCTCTCTAAACGACACACGCATCTCAGGATCACCCCACAGATGCTTGTTCATAATCTCATTCTTATCGATATGAAGAAGCTGAATACGATACGCGTGCACGCCCGTCACTTCACCAGCCCACTCACGGTTACGAGCACGCCAGTCAACGTTAGGCGTTACGTTCGCCCACCCAACCCAGATAGGCAGGTTCTCCTGATTATGCAATCCATGCTCAGGGTCCCACTCATGCTCGACAGAATCCGGAGTCCGATACACACTGATCTTGCTATTCGACAACAACTCCAACGGATAATGCGCAAGAGTCACAAACAGGGGGTGGATATTAGGGTTGATCGACAGCGCCACTAGAAGTTCACCACCCAATCAACAGGCTCATATGACGGCATGATGACATCAAACGACAGGTTGTTCTCATCATCTTCCTTCGCCTGCTCCCGCAAAGTCTTCGCACGCTTCACAATGGCATCAAGCAGCTTAGCGCCATCCGTCTGCTTATCATCAGTCTTCAAGACGAGGAGCTGCAAGGCCTTATCCATGCCGATAGCATCACACGCATCAGCAGCGGCCCGCTTCACATTCCCATTGTTAATAGCAAGGAAAGCAAGAATCTCATCATCCGTAAACAAATAGCGAGGCTCATTGCGGAGGTCCCGCAAATCCTCCAACTTACGCAAGTCAGGAATAAGGACCCGCACCTGGCCAATAGGAGAAGTGTAGTCAATCATGATCTAAGTATAACTGAACCCCCTACAGCAAAAGCCATAGGGGGTTCAATCAATCCGTCAGGAGTTCAGGCCCGTAGACCCAATAACGCCATCATAGCGAACGAGACCAGCACCCGCAATCTGACGAATACGAATCTCGATGTCATCGTTATCAAATGAACCCTCGTATGGGTTAACATCCCCGCCACCAAGCATCTGGCCGGTCTTGTTATGGATGCGAAGCTCAGGAGCCTCACGACCCATCATACCCGTCTTGGCCAGGACAGTCTTGCCATTGGCGCGACCACCCTTCGGCAAGAGGACCCATGCCTTCTCACCACCGACAACCGAGATGAGGTCAGAGGAAAGAACCTCCAAGCCCTTCAGCGGGTTCGCCTTGATCTCCGTGCGCTTGCCAACCTGCGTACGAATCTCATTGATGAGGGTATAGTTCTTGGCGACCTCGGCCAGAGCCGGGTTGGTCACCAGCACGAAACCCTCGGGGACGTACGTCGAGTGGCCATCACGGATGGTCGCAAGAGCCTGGTAGCGTGCGGCCACAATGGCGTCGAACGACAGAGCCGCGTTCTTCACGCCACCGACACCGCCAGCACCCGTACCGCCCGTGAACTCATCAGGAACGGTCGTGAAGTCAGCCTTCGTCTTGTTGGCGTCATTAAACACGTCCGCACGAAGAGACTTCGTGACCGGATCGAAAATCTGAAGCAGAACCAGCAGGTCCTCCGTGCGAGCAGCAAGCGTCGCAGCATCCTTCGGGAAACGCGCAATCACATTCCACTCGTCGTTGATGAACGACTCGAAGGAGAACTGGATACGAGCACCATGCTTGCTGGTGGTAATGAACGCGCCCTCTGCCTGATACGACATGGTGGGGTAGGGGGTGAGTTCAGGGACATGAGGCAACGTGCCGACAGGGTGCTTGTAGCCCCCGTTGTCGATGGGCACAGTCGTGGAGTCGGGCTTCAGCGACAGCAGCGAAGCCGGACGGAAATCCGTCAGCAGCTCCTTCGTCGCAATATTGCCCCATAGGGTGTTGTAGGAGTCGAAGTACTCCTGGAAGCGCACATTCGCAGCCGTCACAAACATAGGTGCGAGCTGGTCAGAGGTGATGGCTTCCTTCAGGCGAGCCTGCGCAAGGCGATCACCCGCAAGAGCCTCAGCCAACTGAGTATTGAAGTCTTCCTGGTTCTTGAAACGCACTTTAATTGCCTCCTATCAGGCGGTCTTTGCAGGCGCAAGGACAACCTGCATCTTCTGATCGACAGAAGCGGACGACACCGGCTCCTTCAGCCAGCCAATAATGACATCCGCACCCGTCTTGACGGTCGTCACAACAGGCTTGGTGCCAGCACCCGTCGCAGCCTTCACGTACACAGGGTCGCCAGCCTTGGCATCAGCAGTGACCTTGCCGGTCAGCTCGAACACACCACCAGCGACACGCACAGAGGCGTAGCCGGGGCCGTTCAGGCCATAGGTCGGAGCAGTCAGGACCTCACCGAGGGTCTTCTCAGGCTCAGCAGTCGTGGGGCGAACCTTCGACTGAAGAATGCCAGCAATGCCGTTCGTCTTATTAATGACAACGACATCACCCGGCTCAAGATGAGCCTGCGTTGCATCGACAGGCAGAGAAAGAGTATCCGAGTACTCGAAAATCTGATTGTCCTTGACAACCGGAACCTTAATAGGCATAACCGCCACAGTGATCACCAACCGATCTTCTTGAAAGTATTGACAGGCTTGTCGTCAACCGGGGTAGCAGTAGCCGCCACAGCCTCCTTCAGATAAGCACGCTCAGACTCCAAAGCGGAATCAACATCCGCACCAGCCTTCACGGCCTCACGAACACGCACGATGGCAGCCTCCGGCAAACCAGACTCAGCAATCTTGCGGCCAGCCTCAAGAACCGAATCAACATCGACAGATGCCTCTTCGGTAGGCTCTTCTGCCTTGGCCTCCTGAATAGTAGCCATAGCAGCTTCGAGCTTAGAGCTGAGAGCTTCAATAAGAGAAGCCTTCAGCTCATCGAACTTGGACTCGATCTCCTTGTCCATGCCCGCCTCCTTAACGTAATTGTCGTTTCGATTAGATTCTAGCAGATCGACAATAGCACCACCTGCACCCGGAGTAGTCACAAAGTCAACCGAACGCACACCAGCAATAGGCGGAACAATCCCATCCTCACTAATAGGGTCAGCACACCAGGCATTAATGGAAACACCAATATGCTCCCACTTATCCTTGATTAGCTCATTCACACCCGAAAAGACTTTGCACACCGTATAGAGTGCGCCATCTTCTCCGACAGTAGCATCCTCCAAGAAGACACCAGCATAGTCACGAATAGAACGCTCCGGGCGCTCCCACTCCTCAGATTCTGTCGGATGGTCAATGAACATCTCAGTGCCAGCCTTGAACAAAGGCGCAGACTCAGCCAAGTTCTCAGCAGTGTAAATACCACTCGAACCCTGACCCGGCACGATAATGCGAATCCGATACTTCCCATCACCCAGAGAACTAGCCTCCGGTGAGAAAGACTCATGCAGCTTATGCATCGGTCCCCCTATTCCTATTGTCGTTTGTTCCGTCCGACAGGGGGCCGACACCTGTCGCACGCCCGTCCTTGGTCTCGTCATCACTCTTTGTCGATGTCGAGTCTTCCTTGCCCTCATCTTCAGAAGGCAGCTTAGGCAAATCCTCCAAAGGCAAAGAGCCTGCAATCTTCAACAACTGCAATACACCGGAGCGCATTTCAACCTGATGCAACGCGCCATTCTGGTACGCAAGCGTCAGAGACTGAATACGGCGGTGCGTCTGGTCGTTGTTAATCGAACCGTACTCGACATTGATCTTAATGCCGAGAGCCTGCGCAACCTCATTAAGCATGTCGATATGAAGCTGACGACGAAGCTCCAACGCCTTGAAGGTCGGGTCTTCCAGAGCAGTCTCAGCGCCCTGTCGTCCACCAGCAGACCCGTCCGTTAGCAACACCGACAAGGGGATATCGAGAGCAGCCGACACCATAGCCGCAAGAGGAGTGCCAGCAGAGAAATCGACGCCAGCACCGGCCTTCGTGATCGCCTGAATGTCCTGACCAGCCCCAATCGAGGCAGTGCCACCAACACCCATGCCAGCCATGCGCGCCGTCACAGCCTGCTGCTGCTTGGCATTCACGGACTTTGCCTTGAAAGCCAGGCGCGACAAGGACTTCTGCATCATGCGTGCAATTTCCAGATGCTCCTTATAAGCCTGAGCATAATTCAACGCACCCATCAGATCAGGCTTGCCATAATGTTCAGCGCTCAACCGGTTTACCGTCGTATACACAGCAGTCAGGCGGTGATTCACCTTGTAGTTCGCGGCATTAATCGTCACGCCCGTGCGATCCCACAGCATGTACCACTGAGGGCCCCCCGTAGACGCCGGATTAATGAGCAGTGCAACGACATCCCCGGTCACATCATCAGTGGCAACACCACCAAGACGCATCAAAGGAATAGGCATGACTGTCTTCGTCGTCTTATCGACAAGGTAGATAACACAGCCGTCCGTGTTGAACGCCTGCTCATCACGGACACGGGCCTGCACACTGAAGCACGCCTTAGCGTTCTCGTCGATCACCTTACGTGCAGGCCTTGTCGCACCCTTATACACAACCGGGTCGGACCACATATAGGCGTTGCGGACGACAAGACCACGCTTGACAATCGGATTCAGTGTAGCCAAGCGACGTGCGCGTGCGGAATGATCCCGGATAACATCAAGAGTAATAAGCGAGTCAGCACCCTCGACAGCAGACAACGACACCCAGCCGATGTCCTCCTGTCGAAGGCGGGCAAGGGACTCAGAATAAGCCCCCAAAGCCTCGGTAAGTTTCTGCTCGTACTTCATAAACTAAGCCTATCACGCAATAAAGTAAGCCAATTCATCCTCAAACATGAAGTCTGTAAAGTCATTGGCATCCAACAAATCATCCGGTGAAAAGTATTGTCCCTCGGAGTCGCCTGCCATAATTGCGCCAATGTTTTGGTATGCATAAATAACAGCATCAAGAACGTCAGGGGACTTAATGCCACGCTTACGCATATTCTCTTTCGACTCAATGAGCAGCGCGGACCCACGGTATTCATATTTGATCGATGCAATCTCGTTATGCAGCTCGTCGTCGTCAGGAAGAGACACCCTCCCATCAGCGACAGCCTTGGCGAACTGGTCGTACATGGCTGCACGGTAGTTGTACCACTTCGTGGAGTCCCCCGACTTCGCGTTACCGTGAATGCCGACGACGGAAATGGTTGGCGGAACGAAGTTGTAGATGCTGTCGAGCACTGATGCACCAACACCAATAGCATCAATACGAATCTCGACAGCCCCCATCTCCACGGCCAGTTCGCCGACCTTGCGTGCAAGCTCAGGACCGTTCAAGCCCTGATACCGGCCATGAATCCTGATGTAGCCGCCCTGGTTCGACACGATCACGGAACTGTCGGAGCCATAGCGGGCAACATCGACACCAATCGTGATCGGCATGCCCTCATCCGGCTCGGAGGTGTCGTAGGCTTCCATGGACTGCATGACGCGCCCCATGTTGAACAGGCCGTCGTCAGACACGTCAGGGAACTCGCCGAGGACACGTGCGACAAAGCGGGGGTCATCCTCGCCCCATTCCTTCTTACGCGCCTCAACCCAGTCAACCTGCACAAGACGCGTTGCGACTTCGACAGGTACGACTTCGCCCGTGAAGTTAGGCGTGTCGTATGCTCCGAACTGGATGATGTTCCACGAGCGTTCCTCTGGCTTCAGGCGCATCTCCCGCTTATACACCTCAGCCATGTAGCATGAGGGGTCATTGGGATTAGCAATGGCCAGAATGCGCGCGTACTTGTTGGTGGTGATTGCGTCGGCTGCGGTGAAGATTTCCTTGGAGATGCCTCCGGCCTCGTCCATGATCACGAGGACGTACTGGTCGTGGACACCCTGGAAGCCGGACTCGTCCTTATCGTCCGGCTTCATACCGAAAGCAATAGGGTCCTGTCGGTCATCCATCTTCCACGTTGCATCGGCGTTCACCTTGCCACGAATACCAGCAACAGCCTTGACACGGGGGATCTCTTTCCACAGGACGTTACGGACCTGTTTCCAGTTTGTCGCCGTGGTGACAACTGTCGTGTCATCGACAGGGTGGGTGTCCACCCACCAGTTCACAAGGGTAGCTGAGAGTCGGCTGTTATGCGTCGGCACCATGTGTTCACCAACCAGGTACATGTGACTCTCAGAGTCCACCTCGATACACTGGGTTGGCTCTGTCGGCACCGGCACGACATCGACAATGGTACGTACAGTCTTGCGCGAAGCCTGAGCATCCTGTTCTGGCCGCTCCAAGCTCTTAACCGAGCCAGGTGTAAATGGGTCGAACGTGGGGTTAAACACCATACGCCAGCGAGGCCCCACATCTTCACCATTCAGGTACGTGCGTTCCTTCGACACGGAGCAGTGCACACCGAGGGAACGAATCAGCTCGACAACTCCGAGTGCCAACTGCTCGTTCATGAGGTCAATGCCGACAGCAGTTCCAGTCTTTGTACCAGCGTTGAAACCATCAGTGTCCATGAGGCCGCGCAGAAGATCAATACGCTGTTCGATGGACGCACGCAGGTATGCCTGTGGAATGTGCTTGTTGTTCAGCACACCAAGCTCACGCAGCTTAGCCTTGTATCCCTGATGTGTGAAGGCAAGATGCTCAGCACTATCTGAATGGTAGTAACGCCCATACAGATGGTCACCCTTAGAGGCGAACACATCCTTAATGTGCTGCTTTCGGGAACCGATTGTAATCTCAGGGTTATTTGAGCTACCATCACCGAGCCACACACCAAGCACGTAAGGGTCAATCAGCAGATCAGCCTCTTGTCCGACAATGGGCGCATTGATCGGAACATAGTGGTTTGCCTGATTCTGCTTGCCATGACGCAGTGACGACATGATCTCCCGTGTCTCACGGGTACGACCATAAGACCAGCCATTACGCCAGTCACCATCAATACGCTTACGCGCCTTCTTAGCCTCGTTGAAGTTAAGCGTCACCCATTCATGGGCCAAGGGGCAGATAACCTCAGCACCATCATTGAACACCACCTTAACCAGCGGAATGTTCCAAACAGGTGATTTAGCAACAACCTTCGTAGGCTTACCATGCTCGTCAAAAACATAGTCACCAACGCGAAGTTCACCGATTGTCGTCCAGCCAGTAGGAGTAGGTACAATTTCTACCACTCGGTTGGCTTTTCCCGCCCCGTTCCCAGTAACCACAAGGGTTTTCTGATATTGAACAACAGACTGTGAAACTTCACGCTGCTTAGACCACATGAACAAACCATGGTCCTCAGCCCACTTAGCAGGGTTGTTGCGCCATACCTCAAGGCGCTGAGCGTCAGAGAACTTCTTAGCGACAGCACCGAAAGGTAGCATCAGTCACCCTCCATCTCGACAGTAGCTTCAAGCAATGCCGCAGGCTTATTCACAGCCTGAGAGAACCAGTCAGCCTTGTTCGTCTCCAGGGCGCGCTTCGCCTCAGTGGACAAATGTGGATACACAAGTGCCGTGTACTCTTCGAGCACCTGGTTGGTGAACGACAGCATGACTGCTACCTGCTTCTCCTCGATCACCCGAATCTCATGTGTCACAGTCTGTCGCTTCAGGTTGGCAACCTCAGAAATTTCACGCAAGACCGCAAGAAGACCCTGAAGGTTCGCACCCCAATTGCCCTTATCATCAGCAAGACCGAACATCTCAATCTGCGAGTAGGCCATGTCAACAAGCGCATCAAGACGATCAAGCTGCTTGATGCGCATGTTGCGAGGTGAGAGTTCCTGTCGGCTGTCGTAATATGCCTGCTCGATAATGAACAGCTCATCGGAGGTAAAGCCTGTCGCCTCAATGATCTTGTTACGATCAGTCCCACGCTTCAGCAACGACAGGGCAGCATCTCGCCGCCCTTTCACTTCTGGGTCATCACTCGTCAAAAGCGTCCGAGATTCGCTCATTGAACTCACGAATAACCCCCTCAATAGTCTTCTGGAACTTATGATCCAGGTATGCATACATGCCAGTCATGCCAACAATCAAGCCGACAAACACACCAATAAGAAATGACATTAATCCTCCTTCGGAACAGAAGGCAGGTCCTCTACCTTCACGCCAGCTTTCACAGCCGCGACACGCACAGCATATGCATGCTCCTTCCACAGGAATGCCTGCGTGCGCAACTCAGCTTCGAGATCTTCTCGTGCCTCTTTAATCTCCTGCGCCTTCTCGTAACGCTTGACGCAGAGACTGATAATTGTCTGGATGAGAAGTGTCGCACCAGAGCACATGACTCCAATGATTGCAGTATTCAATGGTGCTCCTAGTTGTTAATGACCGCCAAGTACTCCTTGCGGGTCTTCGCGAACTTCTCTTCAGCCTTTTCCAGTTCTGTCTTCGGCAAGACACCAGGGCGATACGAGTAAGGCCACACCCTCAAAGCTCTACCCAAGAAAAGTAAGCCGATAATTACCGATAAGATAATAACATGCAAAGGCCACCTGACATGGGCCGTTGGCAGCAGCAACTCATCAATCGAAATCAACAGTATTCCGACAACAGCTAATAGTGCTGCAGGCCCTTCCAGCCACCAGCTTCCCCTCCACGCGGAAGGGGCACCAAGAAGCCCCGACACCAGCATGATCGCACCAGCCACAATAACCATCCACGACAGACTGCCTACCCGCAAAAGAAACAGCGTGCCGGTAAGGGAGATGAGCCAATAGACTACTACCATAACCGCCGTCACTGAACGGGGCTCTTCCATTGTTTCCAATAAATTCCTCATAGCAATAGTATAATCGACCGCCCTACATAACTTAGTAGGGCGGTCATTTAAGATTACGGATGAACGACACTAGGCACCGACGCCATCAAGCCTGTAGCCCCCTTAGCGAGAGCCGTATCAGCCTGTTGTCGAGTTGTAATGATATGGGCAATCAAAGGCTTACCAGTCGCCTTCAGAACATCCCACACACTCTGGTCAGCGTTCCATTCCATGCCCAGCACATCAAAGG
>ERZ773031.93-NODE-93-length-49580-cov-4.207370_pt1 | contig 49580 bp, 33 predicted proteins | sample MGYA00511666_ERZ773031 | MGnify/ENA primary metagenome ERZ773031 (study PRJEB29015, sample SAMEA2738135) | human oral metagenome | biome: human oral; feature: human-associated habitat; material: saliva | place: China | collected 2250 ...
TTTACGATTAAAATTATAATTATTTTATTAATAACTAAAAAAGCACAATTATACTTTATCATTCAGTTATTTTTCCATTCATTAACTGTTTCTAATTTTATAAACAGTAACTCTTATCATTTTTATAAAAAACAACTAATATCAAAAGTACCCTTGTGCTAATTAATAAAATTAATCATAGATTATTTTTTTCTAGTTTTATAATATTCTTCTCTCACACTTTCAAGAGCTTTTTTCAATTTTTGTTCTTTAGATTTTTTAGAATCTTTAGAACTTTTTTTATCTTCTTTTTTATCAGTAGTAGTTACTTCATTAGTTTCTTCAGTTGCTACTTCTTGACTAGTCTCTTGTACTTGTGCTTTTTCCTCTGCCTTTTTTTGTTCTTTAGAAACTTTCTCATCTGCTAATTTTTGTTCTTTCGCATTTTTTTCTTCTAATTTTTTCTTTTCTTTGGCAGCTTTTTCTTCTGCCAATTTTTGTTCCTTATTTTTCTTTTCTTCCAATCTTTTTTTCTCTTTGGCAGCCTTTTCTTCTTCTAATTTCTTCTTTTGTTCCAATTTTTCTTTTGCTTTATTTTGATTAATAGTCTCTTGTTGAGCCTTGTAATAATCATCTCTCGCTTGTTTCAATAAATCTTGTTTATTATTTGCAAATATTGGCAATCCCAAAGCAAATACCATTCCTACAAACAATAATCTCTCTCTTTTCTTCATAATAAAACCTCCATTTTAATACTTTATTTATATTTATAAAATTGATAATCAATAATTTTAAATTTACAAATACTAATTATCAATAAAATTTTATAAATCTACCTTAATATCACTTTATTCAAACACTTCCGTAGCATTAGTAACTTCTTTCCCCAATGCAACATTCAAAGCAACGATTGCAACTTCCAATTGTTTTTCATCTGGCTCACTCGTAGTAACTTTTTGTAACCACATACCAGGTGTTGCAATAATTCTTGCGACAGAATTATTCAAATGATAACTTGTCCATCTTTGTAACTCATATGCTAATCCAGCAATTACAGGTACAAACGCTACTCTAGTAACCAATTTGTATAATAACAAAGCAACTCTTTGTAAAAATTCTTTCCCTTCTGGAACTGGAAATATCAAATCAACAATTATAAATACCAAAATACTAATCAACATTACGATTAACAAAAAGCTTGTCCCACATCTAGGGTGTATTCTAGTACACTTCTTCGCATTTTTAGGCGATAATTCTTCACCCAACTCATAATTCATAATACTTTTATGCTCTGCTCCGTGATATTCAAACACTCTTTGAATGTCTTTCAAAAATGATATCCCAATAATATATCCTAAAAATAACACTAATTTTATCAACGCTTCCACCAAATTAGCCATAACTTTATTATTTTCAAATAATAAACCACCAATAAATGAAGGTAGCGCCATAAAAACTCCAATTCCTAAAGCAATTGATACAAAAACTGTCCATCCAATTTCTTTATCACTCAATTTCTCTTCTTCAAATCCCGCTTGATTCGATGCAAAAATCAACTCTTTCGTACCTACAACCATCGCATCATAAAGAGCAATAACTCCACGAACGAACGGAACTTTCAACCATTTATTATTTTTTTCAGTTAATTTTTTTCTTTTGTACACAATACTTCCATCTTTTTTCCTAACTGCCGTTGCAATAGCCTTTGGACCTCTCATCATAACTCCTTCTATGACAGCTTGACCACCTACAACCACTTTTTCATTCTTCATATATTCCCACTTTCTATACTTAATTTTTATGATTTTTTCTCATTTGTATAAACACTTGTTTAAACAATTGTCATATTTTACTACTTAACTAATTAATTTTCAAGTTAATTACATTTGTTTTTGTCAAATAAATTAAGAATTAATAAATTAATCTCTTTCAAAAACAGATCTATTTTTCAATCTTCTCAATGATTTTACTATATGATTTGATTTTTGTTTACTAATACCTTTTATTTGTGCAAAATCTTCTGCATTTGCTAATAAAATCGATTGAACTCCTGAAAATTCCTTAACTAAAAGTTCTGTATCTTTTTTAGTAATTTTGTTAACATTACTTAATAAATTATATCCTCTTGATTCCATTATATCATCAAGTCCCAGCTTTTTTTGTTCGTATCCTAATATATTCACAATATTTTCATTTATCAATAACTCTTCTTTATTTAAAGTTTTTATTTCTTCAATTATTTTTTCAGCCCTTTTATTATGAATTTTATAATCTTTTATCAATGATATAAATTTCTCTTCTTTATTAAGCATTATTTCTTGATATTGTATTCTTATCAATCTGCCTTCAGTTCCTAACTCAGTCATGTATCCCATTAACTCTTCAGACATTTCAAATAACAATCCGTACATTCTCACAATTTCAATAACATCATACAACGTAACCATATTATCAAATTCTAAAATAGACAACGCCACCAAACTATTTTCTATTGCCAAAGAATATTTTTCCAACGCTGTAATAGCTTGAGAGCTTTTTACCAACAAATCACTTATGTCATGCAACGGATATCTTTCTTTTCCAATATACGCTGTTATTTTATTTCTTCTTTCTGAAACTGTAACTACTAAACATCCCTTTTGTTGAGCTAATCTATGAGCAGCTTGATGTCTAGTTCCACTTTCATCTGTTTTTATCTTGTAATCTGGCTGTATCTGAACATTTGCTCCATAAATAGTTTTTATATCTTTTGATACAATTATTCCTCCATCCATTTTAGCTAGTTCATAAACACCCTGTGGGGTATATTCGGCATTTAACTCAAATCCTCCAGCTTTAACATCCTTCAACGTTTCCAAATCTCCTAACACAATTAATGCACCAAGATTGGCCTCTTGTATTCTGTTTATAGCTTCTCTCAATGGAGTGCCAGGTGCTATTACTGAAAAAATATATTCTCGTATTTTTTTTCTTTCTTTATTTTTCATAAACTACTTCACCCTCTCAATCAGCTCACTAATATTACTAATATAATTTAACTTTATTTTTATATTTTCTTTATCCAAATCGTCTTTATGGCTTCTCGGCAAATAAACTCCTGTAAATCCTAGCTTTTCCAATTCATTTATCCTATTTTTAATAAATGATACTTTACGCACCTCTCCTCTTAAGCCCAACTCTCCAATTGCCGCTATTTTTTGACTAATTGGTTTTTGATTAACTGACGAAAGCAATGAAAATATTACTGCTAAATCTGAACTTCTATCTTTTAATTCAATTCCACCAGGAATGTTAATGTAAATATCTTTTGAATTTATATCTATTTTTAAAGATCTCGACAATACTGCACTCAATATTTCAACTCTATTTCTATCATATCCCTCTACAGTCCTTTTCGGTATTCCAAAATTAGGTGTACTCAATAAAGATTGTACTTCAAATAAAAATACCCTACTTCCTTCAAATATGGGAACTATAATACTTCCTATATTTTTTTCATCTCTATCACTAATAAAAAATTCAGAAGGATTTTTCACTTCACTTATTCCATTTTCCTTCATATCAAATATTGATATTTCATTCGTCGAACCATATCTATTTTTAATTGATCGAACAATCCTAAAATAATTATTTTCTTCTCCTTCAAGCTGTAAAACTGCATCAACCATATGCTCCAACAATTTAGGCCCAGCCAGTTTACCATCTTTCGTAACATGACCTACTATATAAAATGCTATCTCATATCTTTTTGCTATTTCAATTATTTTTAATGTAGTTTCTCTAATTTGTGATACACTTCCTGGCAACGAATTACTATTCACTGATTGCAACGTTTGTATCGAATCTATTACAACGACTTTCGGTCTTTCTTTCAAAATAACCGATTCAATTTTTTCAATCGTTATCTCATTTAAGATATATAAATTCTCACTTCTTACATTTATTCTATCAGACCTTTGTTTTATCTGTCTGGGTGATTCTTCTCCAGATACATAAAACACAGTTCCAATTTTTGAATATTCCTGTGACAACTGTAATAAAAATGTCGATTTCCCTATTCCAGGACTTCCTGTTATAAGAACCACTTCCCCTTTTATCAATCCACCACCCAACACTCTATCAAATTCACTATATTGAGTAACCATTCTAAATTCTTTTTCTATTTTTATCTCAGAAATTTTCGTAATTGACACCTCTTCTGACTCTATATTTTTAAAGTTTCTTTTTATTTCAACTTCCTCTTCAAAAGTCCCCCACGAATCACAATTTGGACATTTTCCCAGCCATTTTTGAGAGGTATAACCACATTCTGAACATATATATTTTGATTTTGTGTTTCTCTCTGCCAATTTTAACTCCTTTTATTTTTGCTTAACCTTTTTATACTTTATCTATTATGTTTAATCTCTTTAACTTTCTTTCTTAACTCTTTTTCAACTATTTTTGGAACAAAAATTCCCAATTGACCTTCATTCAGCGCTATTTCTTTCACTAAACTAGAACTTAAATACAAATATTCCCTAGAAGCTGTCAAAAAAACTGTTTCAAAATCATTTTTCGCCAACGCACTATTCGTCAAAGCAAATTGCAATTCATACTCGTAATCCGACAATGCACGCAATCCTCTTATTAAAATATCCACATTTTCTTTAAACATAAAATCCACTAACAATCCATTGAAAATTTTAATTTCTGCTTTTATATTTTCTTTTTCTAAAATTTTTTTTATCATTTCAGCTCTCTCTTCTTCAGTAAACCAAGACTTGCTCTTTGAAGAATTTTTGAAAATACCAATTATCAATTTGTCAAATAAATCAGCCGAACGTCTTATAATATCAATATGTCCTTTTGTTATCGGATCAAAACTTCCCGGATACAACGCTGTCTTTTTCATTTCTAATCTCTCTCCTCGTTTAAAGCTCTTCTATCTTTTCTAACGCTTCTCTAGCGGCATTTTTTTCAGCTTCTTTTTTACTTTTCCCAATTCCTACACCGTATATTTTATTATCTAATTTCACAGCAATCTTAAATTCTTTGTTATGATCTGGGCCTTTTGTAGAAAGTAATTCATATTCTGGCATTTTTCTATATTTACTTTGAAAAACTTCCTGTAAAATAGTTTTATAATCTCCAGTCCCTTCAATTTCCTCCAAATTATTAATCTTCTCCAACAAAAATTTCAATGCAATATCTTTCGTAGTGTAATAATCAGAATCTTTAAATATTGCCCCCATTAAAGCCTCAAACGCATCCCCTAAAATAGACTTTCTTTCTCTACCACCAGATAATATTTCTCCATTACTCAAATACAAATAATCGCCTAATTTCAAATCATTTGCAATAGCTGAAAATACTGGCTCACTTATTATTTGGCTCTTTAATTTTGCCAATTCACCTTCATTTTTATCTTTTTCTAAATTATAAATATACTCTGTTGTAATTAAATTCAAAACAGCATCTCCTAAAAATTCCAATTTTTCATTATCGAACTTTTTAGTTTTATCATTTTCATTCGAAAACGATCTATGAGTCAACGCTTCTTTCAAATATCCCTCATTTTTAAAACGATAATTTATCTTTTCCATTAATTCTTCAGAGTTTTTATTTTTCAACATTGAATATTTAACTGCTCTTAAAAAAGCAGCGCCCTCCTTTTTTCTCTATTTTAATTCATCTTATTTTAAATTCAATAGAACTGTCATACTCCATTCTATCAATTATTCAATTTATTTAATTCATAAAAAAGAGAAATCACAAAACTTATAAAATCAACTTTTTATAATCAGGAACATCAATTTATCAATCATTAATTTTTAAAAGTCTTCTAATATTCCATACTAATAAAATCAAATTTTTAAAATTATGTAATCTCTCTTTTGTTTATTTATTATCCTTTATATTTTCTAAATGCTAAAACTGCATTGTGTCCACCAAATCCTAATGAACTAGACATTCCTACTTCTATTTCTTGTTTTCTAGCTTCATTTGGAACATAATCCAAGTCACATAATGGATCAGGATTTTCATAATTTATAGTTGGAGGCAAAACTCCTTCATCAATAGCTAATGCTAAAAATGCTGCTTCAATTCCTCCTGCTCCTCCTAATAAATGTCCTGTTGCTCCTTTTGTCGAACTTACTGCTAATTTATAGGCATGTTCACCAAATGCAGATTTTATTGCTTGTGTTTCATTTTTATCATTTGCAGGTGTAGATGTTCCGTGTGCATTTATATATCCAACTTCTTTAGGTTTAATGTTTCCTTGTTCTAATGCCATTCTAAATGCTCTTGCAGCACCTTCTCCACCATCAGATGGAGCTGTCATATGGTAAGCATCTCCTGTTTCTCCATATCCTACAACTTCTGCATAAATTTTTGCTCCACGTTTTTTAGCATGTTCCAATTCTTCTAATATCAATACTCCTGAACCTTCTCCTAGCACAAAACCATCTCTATCAGCAGTAAACGGTCTTGAAGCCTTTTTAGGATCTGGATTTGTTGATAATGCTTTTAAATTAGCAAATCCTGCAATTCCTGATGGAGTTACTGTAGCCTCAGTTCCTCCTGCTATCATCGCATCAGCTTTTCCTAACAAAATTGTTTGAAATGCATCTCCAATTGAATTCGTTCCAGAAGCACAAGCTGTAACAACTGTTTTATTTGGTCCTTTTGCTCCTGTATAAATTGAAGTATTTCCTGAAGCCATATTCAAAATAGCTGCTGGAATATAAAATGGTGATACTCTTTTTGGTCCTCTTGTTACAAGTTTTTCCACTTCTTGCTCAATTACATCCAATCCACCGATTCCAGAACCAATGATTACTCCTATTCTATCTGCATTTTCATCATTAATTTCCAATTTAGCATCTTCTAATGCTTCTTTTGCTGCTGCAATCGCAAATTGTGAAAATCTTGCTATTTTTTTCGTTTCTTTTTTTTCAATATAATTTTCAGGTACAAAATCTTTTACTTCTGCTGCAATATGCACTGGATGTTGCGAACTATCAAATTGAGTAATTGTATCAATTCCGCATTCTCCATTTAATAAATTTGTCCACGCTTTTTCTTTTCCTGTCCCTAACGGAGTAATCAATCCAATCCCTGTAACAACTACTCTTCTCATTTATACACCTCACAATTTTGTTTTAGTTTTCTTTTTTCATACATTAACCAAGTAGCTATATTATACTAATTTTTTCTAATTATTTCAATAAAAAATGGGGGAAAACCCCCAATATTTTTTTAATATTTAATTATTATTATTTAAGGAGGTTTTCAAAATGATGAAAACAACAAACAAACAAACAAAATCTTTAATTTTAGCAGCTGTAATGACAGCTGTAACTGGTAGTGTATTTGCAGCTGGTTTAGATAACACTGTAAATCCTACAGCAGCACATTATGGTGCTGAGGCTTACGGCTATACTAATACTATTAATGAAACTGGCAGGTCTGCATTTGTAGTTGGTTATAAAAACACTGTAAGTGCTAACAATGCATTAGTTTATGGTGTTGAAAATAAAGCAGAAGGCATTAATAGTTTAGTTGGCGGTGAATACTCAAAAGCAACTGGTCGCAACAGTGTAGCCATTGGTTCATCTGCACAAGCCCTAAGAGACAACAATTTTGCTATCGGCTCTCAAGCACGTGCAAATGGTGAAGATGCTCTTGCATTCGGTAACGGCAGTTACGCTGAAAATACAGCAACCGTTGCTGTTGGCAAATCTGTTAAAGCAACTGGAGAAGGAGCTTTAGCTATTGGTTTTAATTCAGAAGCAACTGCACGAAATTCTATTGCTATCGGTGGCAATGTGAAAAAACCTGGCGATAGTATAAACCCACCAAAAATAGTTGCGTCTGGTACTTCATCTATTGCTGTTGGATATGGAGCAACAGCCAAAGGTAATTTAGGCATTTCTATTGGTGAAAATGCTTATTCCGAAGGAAGTGGTTCTGCTGCTATTGGTAGCTGGTCTATTGCATCTGGAGATCATGCAGTTGCTCTAGGTGGAGGACACGCTAGAGCAGATAGAGCTGTTTCTGTTGGTGGTGGTGAAGCAGATGGTGTAGAATCAGTTTCTATGGGATACTATTCTAGAGCTCATGCAGAAGGTTCTGTCGCTATTGGCAGAAATACTTTTGTAGATGAAAATGCAACGAATTCTGTTGTTATTGGTTCTGCTTCTTCTGGTGTAATTAATGATAAAAAGAACGTAGTAGCTGTTGGTGCTGATACATATTCTGCAGTTGAAAATAGCGTAGCATTAGGCAATCAATCTAGAGCAGATGAGGTAGTATCTACTAGTTCTGCAAATATTGCTGGTAAAACATATAGTTTTGCAGGTAGTACAGCTGACGGTACAGTAAGTATTGGTGGTAAAGTTATAGATGGTTATGAAACAGATAGATACGGAATGCCTATCTTCGATGATAATGGTAATATGATTCCTATTGTTAGCAAAACTGCTCATCGTACTATTACAAATGTAGCAGCAGGTCGTATCTCTGATACTTCCACTGATGCAGTTAATGGTAGCCAATTAAATGCTGCTATTAAAGGTATCGATAAGAACCATCAAGATATTGTAGATACTGCAAAAGGTCTACAAATGCTTGGCGATGTTGTATCAGATCATGAAACAGCAATTGCTGCTAATAAACAAGCAGCAGCTGATGCTATGGCTGAAGCTAAAAAGCACTCTTCCGTAGTTGCTGGCGATAATGTAGTAGTTACAACTTCTACAAATGCTAATGGCGGTACTGAATACAAAGTAGCTACTAAGAAAGATGTGGATTTGAATTCTGCTTCTTTCGGCTCTGTATCTGACCCTGTACACAATGTCATCACTAAAGATGGTATGGGTGTGTTCAACGGTGATGTTGATACCCAATACAAAGCTAATGGTGTTGTAATCGAAAACCGTGATAATCTAGATAGTGCAACTCATGACATCAATGGTGTAACTGCAGATTCCAATGGTCGTCACGTATCCTTCACCACTGACGGTATCGATGCGGGCAGCCAAATCATCAACAATGTGAAAGCTGGTGTTAAAGATACTGATGCTGTTAACTTGAAACAATTAAAAGATTCCATTTCTACAGAATCTGTAGTTGCTGATAGCCGTGTAGATAATATTGCATCTGTAGGCGTATTGAATGGTAAATCCACTGGCGATGCGAATGCTCAATATGGTGTATATGTAAGCAAAAATACAGTACGCAATATTGCTAAAGACGCTATTGAATTCAAAGGCGATGATGTTGTTAAGGTAACTCGTCAAGTGAATGCTAATGGTGCTGATGTAGTTACTACTACATACAATAGTGCTAATGCAGCTAAAGTAACTCCATTAACTTACAAAGCTAACGGTGCTACTGAAACAACTATGTTGAGCAATGGTCTAGACTTCACTAATGGTAGAAATACAACTGCTTCTGTAGCAGCTAATGGTGTAGTTAAATACGATCTAAATAAAGATATTACAGTTGATTCTGTAACTGCTGGTAAAGTTGTAGCTGATAAAGCTAACATCGGTGGTGTTACTATTGATAATAGCGGTATTAATGCTGGTGGTAAAACTATCACTAACGTAGCTCGTGGTATCAATGCTAATGATGCAGCTACAGTAGGTCAATTAAATGATGTACGTACTGCAATGAGTAATGGCGATGCGGCTACATTAAGTCGTGCTAATAGCTACACAGATAGCCGTGTATCTGAAACTACAGCTCAAAATGCGGCATTGGCAGCATTACATCCATTGGAATTCAACAAAAATGATAAATTCCAAGTAGCAACAGGCGTTGGTAATTACAAAAACAAAACTGCTATGGCATTGGGTGTATTCTATCAACCTAACGAAAACACATTGCTTTCCTTAGGTACAACTTTAGGTGCTCATCGCAATGTCGTGAATGCTGGTGCGACATTCCGCTTCGGTAAACATAGCGAAATGAACACTGATCGTCATGATGCTCTTGAAGCAAAAGTAAAAACTTTAGAAGAAACATTGGCTGATATTTCTGCTAAATATGATGAACTTCTAAAGAAAGTAGAAAATAAATAAGTTAAATAATTATATTTATAAAGAGCCTCTTAATTGAGGCTCTTTTAAAACAAGGAGTATAAAACAATGAAAGCAAACAAAATTTTATTAACTGGTTTAGTATTAACTTCTATTGTTGGTACAGCTATGGCATCTGAAAATAACCAATCTTTTAACGTTGGTCATTATCGGACAACTCTCGAAGCAGATAATTCTATCATCTACGGTGAAGATATCAATGTAACGCAGCATAACGACGGAAAGGTCGTAAAGAATATTATTGCTGGTGGATATAATAATTTAATTCAGCATGATGCTCACAATAGTGTGACTATCGGTACAGGCAACAATAACAATTCCCGCAACTCTATAGTTGCGGGGTTCCACAACACTATCACACACGCAGATAATTCTATCGGTGTTGGTGTTCAAAACGCTAGTCACTCTGCCAATACATTAGTATTTGGTAATACTACTGCTATCGACTTCCGTAGCGAAAATTCCTTCGCTGGTGGCGAACGTGCTAAACTTAGAGGCAAAAATTCTTTTGTCTTCGGTGAAGGTGCTGAGGTAGATTCTGATAATGCATATGCTATTGGTAAAGAAGCAGTTGCCAATGTTAACAATTCACTTGCTATTGGTAATGGAGCAAAAGCAACTGAAGAAAATAGTGTAGCTATTGGTAATGACTCTGTTACTAATACTGCAATTGGCACTGAATCTGAAACTATTAATGGTACAGTACATACCTTTGCTGGTAGTGTTCCTTTAGGAACTTTATCTATTGGTGACGTTACTAAAGAACGAACTGTAACTAACGTTGCAGCAGGTCGTATCTCTGATACTTCTACAGATGCTGTTAATGGTAGCCAATTACATTCCGTTATTGAAGAAACAAATAAAATTGGTACTAAAGTAAATAACCATGAAGTTCGTATCAATGATATCAGTACTAAATTAAATAACCACGAAACTCGTATCACTGCAAATGAAAATCATATCGGTGATTTAGAAAATAAAATCATTGAAGTTGGTTCCGATACACTTAATAGAGCTAACAACTACACTGACTCTCAAGTAGCACATGTAGGAGCTCAGTCCGCAGCTTTAGCTGGATTACATCCATTGGACTTCAATAAGGATGATAAGGCTTCTTATGCTGCATCTGTTGGTCATTATCGTAATGCCAACGCTGTAGCAGTTGGTGCGTTCTACCGTCCTAATGAACGTACAATGATTTCTGGGGCTGTTTCCTTTGGTAAACATATTCAAATGAACCTTGGCGTAGCTTTCAAGACCGGCAAAGGTTCTGAATATATCAATGAAGCTAAATCTAAAGATAGCCGAATTGAAAAATTGGAAGCTATGGTAGAACAGCTAACTGCTGAAGTTGCTGAATTGAAAGCTAATAAATAGGGGGTTCTCTCTATGATTATTTTCAATTTTTACGAAGATATTAATCAGCATAAAGCAAGCATTGCTTCTTCAAGCAACTTAGATAATGCATTATCGTCTTTAAAAGATATTGTGTCTTTATACGTTAAAGAATGGCATAAAGAACGTGAAATCATTACTTTCAGAATCGAAGTAATTGACCAAGAAAATCAAGAAATCAGAAACATGATTTGGAAATCTAAATCTGGTTTCTTTGAAGCATGTTCTATTGAAAAATATGTACTGCATTTAATCAATAAGGAAACGTATCAGATCTGGGTCGATGATGCAGATTCCGAAGGTATCTGTACATTTGCAGATTAATTAACTTAACTTAAAAATAATCGCAGGGGTGCTAAATACACCCCTCTTTTATTTTTTGTCTCCGAAAGGAAGGATAGATAAAATGATCCTTTATTTACCAGAACGTCTTTATGATGAAATTAAAGATAATCAAGATTTTATCGACATCTCTGAACAAATGGAAGATATATATACAGAGAAGAGTACATTTGAACACGCTATCACAACTAACTGGGTAGATAATGATGAAATCAAAGCTCTAGGAATTAAACTAGATAAACTTATCGAAACTTTCTTCAAAGACAAACCTAATTATATTGAAGAATACAAAATCAATAATGGTAAGTATTCTAAACAAGAAATGATTGTTAAGTATGAAACTGGTAATTCTGAAGTTTATGATTATGAAAATAAATTCTTCTTATTATCTAATATCCTTAATAAATCATATGAAGATGGTACATATACCGAATATATGAAACCTTATGTAGATTTATTCGAATCTACTTCTCTAGAAGAGAAGAAAGAAATGAATCTTTCTAAATATATTTGGTTAAAATATATGCATGCTAAGTTGTATGTAATGGCTACTAAGATTAATTTCGTTGATATAAAATGGGATAAATCTTTTGCTGACCAAGCATTACAATTATTAGATGAATTGAATGTATATGATGATACAGATATCTTTGAGAACTCTTTCTTAGAAGCATATCTAGAAGCAGTACAAACTGTAATGGTTAATAACCCTAAATTACCTAGTCAAGAGATTCTTAATCTATTAGCTAGAGTAAATGGTATTGTAAATGAAAAATCTTTCCAATACTATAACTGCAGTTTTGCTGTATTATCTTATATGGATACTATAAATAACCTATATTTATTTAAAGGTGAATTTACAGCATTCCATCATATGACTTCTACTATTGTAGATTACATTAACGACTCTCTATACTATATAGAAAATACTCTTCGTGGATTAAGCTATTATGATAAGTCTAATCATGCTATGTATGCTATTCTTATTCGCAAATATCTTAAACTTACTGACTATTGTGATTATATGAGAGATATTAAGATCAAATACCTTTCTGATACAGATAAAGAGTTTATTCTATCTGATAGATTAGGTTCTGATGTATCTACAAATCCATTTAATGGTGTAGTAGAATCTCGTACTCTAGAAGATTGTGATTCTTTCTTTAAGAATAACTTCTATCTAGAAAATCTTAAGCATATAACGGTAGAATAACTATGTTTGATACTATAAAATATGTGCTTATTAAGTTCTGTAGCTTTTGTAACTTAGATTGTAGCTATTGTATTATCTCTGATAGAGATTCTAAAGCTAAATCTAATGTATTCAATCAGCCTAAGGAACTTAGAAAACTGTTGCTTACTATGGATATCGGTCCAGTATTAGACTTTGAACTTACTGGCGGGGAATGTAGTCTATACTGTAACGAAATTAGATCTTTCATGAAGGAAATGAAGAAGATCGAACGATATAAAGATACAAGAGTCATTGCATCAACTGTAACCAATGGTACTAACTTAGATGGTATCTTTGAATTGCTAGATGACAATGTGTTAGACTCTTGGTCTATGAAGATGTCTTGGGATGGTTTATATTCCGCATCAAAAGTCCGATTCTCTAAATTACCTCAATATGATGATCAATTCTTTAGAGATCAAGTTGCTAAACTTGGGGCAAGTAAATATCATAATGATATTTTACTTAGAATAGCACTTACTCATGAAACAGTAGATGACTTATACGATTCTGTTAAGTATGCAAGAGATTGTGGTTGTAATAAGATAGAGTATTATCCTCTATATCTTAAAGAAGACCCAATGTATTACCATGATGAAGAACTTCTTAAAAAGTTTAAAGTTCAAGCTATTAAGATAGCCGAGTTGTATAATAATGAACCATTTGATTATGAAAACTGGAACTATTTATATTATACACGTGCTCTAAACGCAGGGAAACCGTTCGATTTGGGATGTGAGATTTTAGGAAAAATGATTTATGTCACTACCCCAGGGGATGTATACCCTTGTTCTCTTTTTAGTGAGAATTTTAAACAAAACTTCATTATCGGTACAGTAAAAGAAGGTATTGATTATGACAAGATGCAAAAGTTTATAAAAGACTACACCGAATGGGATAACGGTTGCAGCAGTTGTAATCAATATCATTGTAATAAGTGTCCAGCGATGCTTTATTACACAAGACATAAGGGGTTGGGTTGTTATATTCATCCTTTCAAGAAACTTGAAAGTGATATATTCGAAACTCTAGCACCAGCTCTTACAGAGCAACAAACAAAAAAGATCTTAGGTAGATTAAATTTTGTTAATGATCCTGAAGTAACTGACAGGATGCCTAGTTGGATAGCGAGAGATAAATAAACATGGAATTTATAAATTTAGTCGTTTATGTAAAGAACGTAGATAAAACTATTAATATTCATTGTAACCTTAATTTTGAAAACGAATTAACTTTAAAAGAAATTATAAAGAGATATAATCAAACTCTTATTAATTACTTTGGAGCTAAGTTATTTAGCAATAGTATTCTATTCCAAGAAGTAAGCACGAATGTATTTAAGAATTATAATAATTTAGTAACTGTAGATGAAATAAATATGGTTGATTCTGTTTATGATAATACTTTCACTACTATAGACTTCTATAACTTTAGCTCTTTCGATCATTATATGAAGAATTTAGTGACTGGAGCGATCGTAGGTGTTTGATAACTTCAAATCCATCATGATCAAGATATCAGATAAATGCAATATGCATTGTGACTATTGCTTCCAAGGAGACGGTGTCTCTGAGGGAATATTTAGTGATATCGATGATCTCAAGAATTTCTTAAAAGATTTACCTACTGGAGATACTTTAGATGTAAAGTTTATTGGAGGAGAACCTCTAATCTACACAGATAGTATTAAACGTATGGTAAAGGAAATAAGAAAGTTAGAAAGAACAAAAGATGTTCATTTTAGATTTGGTCTAACCACTAATGGTCTATATTTTAAATCTTTAATTGAATTGATTAAAGAAGGATATCTAGACGAAGAGTTAGTAAAGGTTAGCTGGGATGGTAAGTATAGTGGTTATATCCGTAAGTCTTGTTACGATAATGGATATGTGAATAATGCTATCTATAGTATAATTAGAGAATGTCCTAATGTAACAGTTAGGATAGCTATACATCTAAAGAACGTAGAATTCATTGAAGATTCTATGCTTGCTTTACTCTCCAGAGGAGCCAAGTCAATTGAGTTATATTATATAATGCAATATCCATTATATAGAGATGAATGGTTTATATATAAATGCAAGAAAATGTTTGAAAAGGTTGCTAGAATATATAGCTTCTTCTCATTCAGATATGTAAACTGGGAATCTCTTAAATATAATTCAGATAAAGAAACGTCTGAAGCTTCTAAATGTAGTCATCTTGGATCACATCTTCATATCGACAAGAATGGAGATCTATATCCTTGCGGTATGTTTGTCCCTGATGATAATATATATGTGACCACACAATGGAAGATTGGTAATTTAAAAACTGGCATTGACTTCAACAAGACTAAAGAATTAGAATTGGAGTTGAATAAAGATGTCGGTTGTTCTCAAGGTTGTAAAAATGTAAACTGTTTTGAATGCCCAGCTGCTAATTTAGGTGAGATTGGGGATATGACTAAACGCTTTATGCAACAATGCGAGCTTAAAGAAATTGAACGCAAAATTTATAATAAATTCCACGGAGTAGGCTAATGTTAGCCTACTCCAAATCTTCCCTTATTTTTTCATCCAAAACGACATCAAAATCTCTGAACTTCATAATATAGAAGAGAAGTGTATCTTCGAAAAATTTTCTAGTTTACGTCCTTCTCATATTCTATATAGAATAATTTTAATTTTTATTAAGGAGGTGTAATTTTAATGGACACAACAAACCGACGCGTCGTTGAAAGCCCTGTTGCTTATGATATCCCTGGCACTAATGTTGCCTCTGGGATTGCTCCATTTAAAACTACCGATAATTATGCTACTCATTACGAAGAGTATGGTCAAGGTGGCTACCGTTCTGTAAATACAATTGAAGAACGTAATGCTATCCCTAAGAAACGTCGTAAATTGGGTATGCTTGTTAATGTTCTCTCTGCAGGCATTTTCAAATTAACTTCCGATCCTGGTAATGGTAATACTACTGATGAAAACTGGGGTTCCTTGGATTCTGTTACAGTACAAAATGCTACTCCTAGTGCTAACCCTACTGGCAGCACTCCTGGTGTAGAAGGTAACTTGATTACATTGTCTGACGGTGCAATCATGCGTACTGAAGTAACACCTAACTTGCCTTCTTATGTATTCAATGTATTTTTGAAAGCTAAAGCTGACTATGCAAAAATTCGCTGGTGTGTAGTAGTTGGTCAAACAGTTCCAACTGTTACTTATGTAACTACTAACTCCCGTGGTGAAACAGTTCCTGCTACAATCTTAGTAGACGAATTGGACACTCTTGAATTACGTGCTGGTACAACTAAAGTTCTTGAATTCGAAACATTGGATCATGGTGATACTTGGTTCGTAAACGGCAAAACTTACAACAAAGCTGGTGCTGAAACAGATCCTAACCTTGAAATTATTACTCGAGCTAAATTGAATAAAGCTCTTGAATGGGAAACAGTAGAGGAATAGGAGGAACTGCTAATATGAACATGATTAAACGCTTTGTACGTCTTACCGCAGCTAAATACAGTGAATTGATTACTGGTACTAAAGTAGACGAAGATGCTTTCTATTTCTTGGAAGATACTGGTGAACTCTTCAAAGGTTCCGTACAACTTACAGATGCTCTTGTAGCTATCGAATCCATTGATAACATCCCTGATGTTAAAACAATTCGTAAAGGACGTTTCTATGTAGATAAAAATGGTGGCGTTGCTGCTATGGTTAATGATCAATGGACTAAATTCGTTGATCCTAAAGCTCGTCCTATCAACTACGTAGAAGATGCTTCTACACAACCAGCTGGTGCTAAAGAAGGCGTATTCTATTTCGACGGTGTTAACTTGGGTGTCGTTAATGGTGCTTCTTATGTTAACCTTTCTAAATTTGATGCATCTGTATGCTCCTTGGTAAAAGACGCTACAGTTCGTCCACAAAACTTGGTTAATGGTCATTTCTATCTTGATACTAAAGGTAATGTAGGTGTAGCTATTCAGCTTACTGAAGATCCTAACTCTTTAGATTACAACTTGATCATTCAACCTAATACCAACTATGTAACTCTTAACAAAGTTGAAGAAACTATTAAAGAAGCTAATAAAGCAGTAGCTACTGCTTATACAGCTGCTGATACAGTTCTTAAACAAGCTGTAGATGAAGTATTGAATACTTTAAAAGGTCAAGTTGGTGCTCTTGAAGCTAACTTCGAAGAAGGTAAAGCTAAAGAAGCAAAAGTAGCTGATATTGCTCATGAATTGGAAAACCTTCCTACAGATAAAATCGCTACTAAAGAAGAATCTAAAAAGGCTGTAGATGATCTCAAAGCAGACATCGATGCTAGAATGTTAAATAAAGTTGAAGTAGTTGTTGGTAAACAACTTTCTACTGAAGACTTCACAACAGAAGAAAAAGAAAAACTTGCTGGCTTAGAAAAATACACACTTCCAGTTGCTTCTGAAGAAGAATTGGGTGGTGTGAAAGTTGGTGAAGGTCTTTATGTAACTGACGGTAAATTAAACGCTCGTGAACAAGATCTTTCTGCTTATGCTAAAACAGCTACTGTTGAAGAAAAACTCAACGATTACGCTAAAGCTGTCGAAGTACAAACTCAATTAGAAGCTTATGCTAAGAAAACTGAACTTCCTTCTATCGAAGGTTTGGCTAAGACTACTGAAGTTGAAGCTAAATTGGTTGACTATGCTAAAGAAGCTGAAGTTAATACTAAATTAGCTGAAAAAGCTGATGCTACAGTTATCCCTACTCTTGCTACTAAAGCAGAAGTAACTGAAGCTGTTGAAGGTGTTGCTAAAACTACAGAAGTCGAAGCTAAATTAGCTGATTATGCTAAAACAGCTGACATTGCTAATACATATGCAACTAAAGAAGCTATCAATGCTGTAGCTGGTTTAGATGCAGATACTGTTGCTGAATTGAAAGTTTTGGCACAAAACTCTGACTTAACTACTGTAGCTGCTAAAGTAGCTAATGTATACACTAAAGCAGAAACTGATACTAAATTAGCTACTAAAGCTGACGTTACTGCAATCCCAGACATCTCTGGTTTGGCTACTAAAGCTGAAGTTACTGCAGCGGTTGCTGGTGTACAAGTTCCTTCTATCGAAGGTCTTGCTAAAACTACAGAAGTTGATGCTAAATTAGTTGACTACGCTAAGAAAGCTGAAGTAGATACTAAATTGGCTGACTATGCTAAATCTGCTGAAGTTGAGGCTACATATGCTAAGAAAACAGAATTACCAGATGTATCTGGTCTTGCTACTAAAACTGAAGTCGCTACCGCCGTAGCTGGTGTACAAGTTCCTTCTATCGAAGGTCTTGCTAAAACTACTGAAGTAGAAGCTAAATTAGCTGACTATGCTAAAACAGCTGAAGTTGATACTAAATTAGAAGCTTACGCTAAGAAAACAGAACTTCCTTCTGTTGAAGGTTTGGCTACTAAAGAAGAAGTAACTGCAGTTGATACTAAATTGGCTGACTACGCTAAGACTGCTGATATTGCTAGCACTTATGCTACTAAAGAAGCTATCAATGCAGTAGCTGGCTTGGATGCTGATACTGTTAGTACATTGAAAACTTTAGCACAAAACTCTGATCTTACTACAGTTGCTGAAAAGGTTAAAAACGTATACACTAAAGCAGAAACTGATGATAAATTAGCTACTAAAGCTGACGTTACTGCAATCCCTTCCATTGAAGGTTTAGCTAAGACTACAGAAGTGGATACTAAATTAGCTGACTATGCTAAGAAAACTGAATTACCTGACGTATCCAGTTTAGCTACTAAAGCAGAAGTTGCTGCTATTACTGTTCCTTCTGTTGAAGGCTTGGCTACTAAAGCAGAAGTTGAAGAAACTTATGCTAAGAAAACCGAACTTCCAGATGTAAGCGGTCTTGCTACTAAAGCTGAAGTAACTGCTGCTGTTGCGGGCGTTCAAGTTCCTTCTGTTGAAGGTCTTGCTAAAACTACAGAAGTAGAAGCTACTTATGCTAAGAAAGCTGAAGTAGAAGCTGACTACGCTAAGAAAACTGAATTACCTTCTGTTGAAGGTCTTGCTAAAACAACTGAAGTTGAAGCTAAATTAGCTACTAAAGCCGATGTAACTGCAATCCCTGATGTATCTGGCTTGGCTACTAAAGCTGAAGTTACAGCAGCGGTTGATGGTAAATTAGCTGATTATGCTAAATCTGCTGATATTGCTAATACATATGCAACTAAAGAAGCAGTAAACGCTGTGGCTGGTTTGGATGCTGATACTGTAAACCAATTGAAAACATTGGCTCAAAACTCTGATTTAACTACAGTTGCTGAAAAAGTTAAAAATGTTTACACTAAAGCAGAAACTGATACTAAATTAGCTGATTATCCTACAACTACTGCTGTAGAAGCTACTTACGCTAAGAAAACTGAACTTCCAGACGTATCTGGTTTAGCTACTAAAGCTGAAGTAACAGCTGCTGTTGCTGGTGTACAAGTTCCTTCCATTGAAGGTCTTGCTAAAACTACAGAAGTGGATACTAAATTGGCTGACTATGCTAAGAAAACAGAATTGCCTGATGTAAGCGGTCTTGCTACTAAAGCTGAAGTTACAGCTGCTGTTGCTGGCATTCAAGTTCCTTCTATTGAAGGCTTAGCTAAAACTACTGATGTAGAAGCTACATATGCTAAGAAAACTGAAGTACCTAGCATCGAAGGTTTAGCTAAAACAACTGAAGTTGAAGCCAAATTGGCTGACTATGCTAAATCTGCTGATATTGCTAATACATATGCTACTAAAGAAGCTATCAATGCAGTAGCTGGTTTAGATGCTGACACTGTAACCCAATTGAAAGCATTGGCTCAAAACTCTGATCTTACTACAGTTGCTGAAAAAGTTAAAAATGTATATACTAAAGCAGAAACTGATACTAAATTAGCTGATTATGCTAAAACAACTGAAGTTGAAACTACTTATGCTAAGAAAACAGAACTTCCAGATGTATCTGGTTTGGCTACTAAAGCAGAAGTTGCTGCTATTACTGTTCCTTCTGTTGAAGGTTTGGCTAAAACTACTGATGTAGAAGCTACTTATGCTAAGAAAGCAGAAGTAGAAGCAGACTACGCTAAGAAAACAGAACTTCCAGATGTATCTGGCTTAGCCACTAAAGCTGAAGTAACTGCTGCTGTAGCAGGTGTACAAGTTCCTGATGTAAGTGGTTTTGCTACAACTACTGCTGTAGATACTAAATTAACTGACTACGCTAAGAAAACTGAACTTCCAGATGTAACTACTCTTGCTACTAAAGCTGAAGTTGCTGCTATTACTGTTCCTTCTGTTGAAGGTCTTGCTAAAACAACTGAAGTTGATGCTAAGTTGGTTGACTATGCTAAGAAAGCCGAAGTAGAAGCTGACTACGCTAAGAAAACTGCAATCCCAGATGTATCCGGTTTAGCTACTAAAGCTGAAGTAACTGCTGCTGTTGCTGGTGTACAAGTTCCTTCCATTGAAGGCTTGGCTAAAACAACTGATGTAGAAGCTACATATGCTAAGAAAGCTGAAGTAGAAGATACTTACGCTAAGAAAACAGAACTTCCTTCTGTTGAAGGGTTGGCTAAAACTACAGAAGTAGATGCTAAATTAGCTGACTACGCTAAATCTGCTGACATCGCTAGCACTTATGCTACTAAAGAAGCTATCAATGCAGTAGCTGGTTTAGATGCAGAAACAGTAAATAGCTTAAAAGCTTTAGCTCAAAACTCTGACTTAGCTACAGTTGCTGATAAAGTGAAAAATGTTTACACTAAAGCCGAAACTGATACTAAATTAGCTGCTAAAGCTGACGTAACTGCAATTCCAGACGTTTCTGGTTTGGCTGTTAAAACAGAAGTAGAAACTACTTATGCTAAGAAAACAGAACTTCCAGACATCTCTGGTTTGGCTACTAAAGCTGAAGTTGCTGCTATTACTGTTCCTAGCATTGAAGGTTTAGCTAAAACTACAGAAGTGGATGCTAAATTAGCTGACTATGCTAAGAAAACTGAACTTCCTTCTATTGAAGGTTTAGCTAAAGTAACTGATGTTGATACTAAACTTGCAGCTAAAGCTGATGTATCCGCTATCCCAGATGTATCTGGTTTGGCTACTAAAGCAGAAGTTGCTGCAGTTGATGCTAAGTTCGCTACTAAAGCTGATGCATCTGCTATTCCTAGCATTGAAGGTTTAGCTAAAACTACAGACGTAGAAGCTACTTATGCTAAGAAATCTGAATTACCAGACGTAACTACATTAGCTACTAAAGCTGAAGTTACAACTGTATCTGATCGTGTAGCTACTCTAGAAGGTAAACATTTCTTAACTTCGGATGATGAAGAAAACATCAAAACTGCACTTAAAGCTGAATTAGTTACAGAAGAAGCTTTAACTCAAAATATCAATCAACTTTCTACAGTTTTTGATGGTAAATTAGAAGAGTATGCTAAGAAAACAGAACTTCCAGATGTATCTGGTTTGGCTACTAAAGCTGAAGTTACAGCTGCTGTCGCTGGCGTTCAAGTTCCTTCTATCGAAGGCTTAGCAAAAACTACAGAAGTGGATACTAAATTAGCTGATTATGCTAAATCTGCTGATGTAGAAACTACTTATGCTAAGAAAACAGAATTACCAGACATCTCCGGTTTAGCTACTAAATCCGAAGTAAGTGCTGCTGTTGCTGGTGTACATGTTCCAGATGTAAGTGGTTTTGCTAAAACTACAGAAGTAGTTGCTAAATCTGCTTACGATACTAAAGTAGCAGAACTCGAATCTACTATCAATGATCTTAAATCCAAATTACAAGCTGCTGTTCCAGCAGTAACTTTTGGTACTACTGAACAACGTCCAACTGGTGAGTTGAAAGTAGGTCAACAATTCTTTGATACAACTCTTGGAGTTCCTGTATACTGGAATGGTACTGAATGGCACAACCCATTCGCTAAGATTACTACTGTAGAAATCGAACACTAATTACAACTGAATATATAAAAATGGTGGATAGGTCTTATAAGACCTATCCTCATTCTTAATTTTTAATAGAAAGGAGTTATTATATGACGGTTTTAAATAAAGCTGTATTAATCAATTATGCTAAACTCAAATCTCTGATTGAGCAAGGCACTGTTGATAATGATACGGTTTATTTTTTATCTGGTAAAGATATACATGATAAGATTAAAGATATCGATACTAAAATTGAATCTAAAGCCGATCAAACTTCTATTCCCGATATAAGTGGTTTTGCTACTAAGCAAGAAGTAACTAATGCAGTATCTGGTATACAAGTCCCTTCTATTGAAGGTCTTGCTAAAACTACTGATGTTGATACTAAGTTAGAAGCTTATGCTAAGAAAACAGAACTACAACATCTTACAGCTGGTGAGGGTATTACTATATCCGAAGCTGGTGTAATCTCTTCGTCTGCTCCTCAAGTAGATTTAAGTGATTATGTAAAAGATGAATCCCTTTCGTTAGATGGTCTAGATCTTGTAGCTAAATATGAAGCAGCTAAGATTAAATATGAAAGTCCTGCTGCTGAGAATACAAATCCGACCGAAGGTCATTAATATGAAAGGATATAAAATAATATGGCAAATTTAAAAGATACGTTGACACGTGTTTTAGATCCATTTATAGATAGGATAGCAAAAGAAATCGCTACTATCAAAGCTGGTATGGATACTACTAAAAGTATCAACGTAGTTAGCTACGGTATTGATAATACTGGTGCTACTGATGTAACTGAAAAGTTAAATGAGCTATTCCTCAAAGTATCTAAAGAAAAATACCAAGAAGTAATCTTCCCTGATGGTACTTACAAGATTGAAAATCCTGTAAAGATTTACTGTCCAGAAAAGATGAGTCGTTCTTTGGTAGTTAGATCTGAATCTACTTATGGTGCTACTATTCTATGTGACCATACTGATGCTTCTCAAGGTGAACCTATTGGGTTTGTAATGACTCGGTCTATAGCAGAAAATGAAGATGGTACAGTAATAAATGCTTATAATACTACAATCGATGGTTTTGTTTTCAAAGTTAAAGACCAAGATGCTGACGGTAGTAATTTTAAATTTATTACTTCAGAAAGCACTATTAGTTCTTTATTATTTACTAACGTAAAATTAGTAAATCTTCGGATGACTAACACTAAAGATTGTACTGGTTATAATATCGATTTAGTTGCTCAATGTAATAATTTGACTATCGATAACGTAAAAGCTAATTATGGTATGTATGCTGTATACCTAGAATATAGTTACGGTATAAATAATAGTATAAGTAATATCGTTTCTAATAACTGTACTTATTGTTTATCTACATACTCATATGCTGATTTCGAAACAGTTACTATTCATTTTGACGATACTGTCGATTTAAATAGCGGTACTATGGCTAATTTCTATGCTAATAAAATATCAAACTTTAAATTGACTGGTAGATGGGCTCTTAACCAAAATCCATTGTACATTAACGTTGGACCAAGAGCAGAGATTAGTAATGTCGAATTAGATATTACTCTTGATGATAATCCTGACCATGTACTTGTAGAAGAAAAACCTTCTGCATTTATCTATCTATTATCACCAGAAAGTGCTAAACTTGAAGTTAAAGTAAGTGATCTTAAATTTGATAAATTCCAAGAAAACTTCGATAACTGGATACAAAAAGGCGTTAAATTCTCTTGGATCAATTCTCCAGAATTATCTATCTCTCCAAATGGTGTCACTGAATATCCTTCATTAACTTTATTTAATAATCTAGGTTCTGTCGATGAATATAGCTCCAGAGGTTTCCTCAATAGAAAATACGAAATCAAAGCGGAAGACTCAGCTAAAACACGAATCTATTTAGGTTATGATAGAACTATTCATGAAACAAATATTTCTAGTAAAGATGAATTAGCCGATGGCGAAGGTTCTGCTATCTTCTTCGGTGCTAATGGTGTTCCTTATAAAGACGCTAAGGATTATGATTATAGTAATTACACTGCTGGTGTTGCTGGTGATGTTTATTTAGAATCTAAACCAAATAATTCTGGTCATTTTGGTTATGTATCTACTTATCGATATACGACTAAAACTGAATATTTACCGGCAGCAGATAAACCTACTTCTGTTACTAATCATGGTGATAGAACAATGACTTTTGGTTTCGATAAATTCCCAGTATGGACCAATGGTACATTAAAAGATACTCCAATTGTAGTTGGTAGTGGAATGAATGTATTGGGTAAAGGTCTCTTTAAGGTTATCGAAACTAATGTAGAAGCTAAGACTTTGAAATGTGAAATTCCTGAAACTTATAAAGCTGATGTTATTACTTCATTAGCTGACTTAAATATGGAAATCTATTTCTCGCCAGCTAAACCTGTAAATACTATGGGCGTAATGACGTATGAAACCATTCCTATTATCCATTCTGGTCCTACAGAAAAAAGACCTACTGAAAATATCGCTATTGGTCAACAATACTTCGATACTACTTTAGGATTACAAATAGTTTGGAATGGTACCAAATGGATTGCTAATAATGTAGATATTGATGCTAAATTAGCAGAATACGTTCGTAAAGATAGTATCACAGCTACAGATATTACTACAACTCCAGCATTCCTTGGACAAGTTGCAGTATCTGGTGGTCAAATCTATATAGCTAAATCATTGGATAATGGTGCTGCTGGTTGGAATGTCATCAGAACAGAACCAATAGATACTCTATAATATTTTAATATAGAAAGGATTATATTTAATGGCAGTTTTACAAAAAGCTATTTTAATTGGCTATGATAAACTTAGCCAAATGATTGAATCTAATTCAATCGATGAAGAAGCTGTATACTTTCTATCTGGAAAAGATGTCGTTAATGCAATTAAAAAAGTCCAAAGCCCATCTATTAATGGTGATAAAATTGTTGCTACTGATATAACAAAAGCTCCAGACTTTGCTGGACAGGTTGCAGTATCTGGTGGCTCAATTTATATTGCTGAATCAACAGAAGGTCCTGGCTCTTGGCGTATTGTAGTATTACAACCTAACGACCACTTATAATATTTAATACAGAAAGGTAATATATATGCCTGAACAAATTAACAAAATTATTTTTACTACTAAAGAGGCATATGATAAAAAAGTATCAGAGGGATCGTTAGATCCTTCTGCTGTTTATGCTATCGATGCTTCTCAAGTGGCAACTACAACTGAAGTTAAAGCCACTGTAGATAATAGCTTTGATAAATTCGGTTTAGGAATCGGTATCAATAAAGAAGGTGCTGAGTTCTATCATACTCCAATAGACCTTGCTGGTATGATTAAAGATGTAGTTAATGCTAAATATGATGTACCATATACTGGTGCTGAGCATATCAACGTTGGTAATGGTACTAAGTCTCTTTCTATATCACATGTCACTAATCCTAATACTTATATCACTGCTATTCAAGATGGTACAGAACATGGATTTGTTCCATTTACTATAGATAATAAACTTGCTCGTGTAACTGTCCCTGATGGTGTAGACGTTACTAGAGAATTCGAATTAAAAGCATCTAATGTATTCAATACACTTCACGATACTATAAAGGTAGTTAATTCTTCCGAAAATATCGTTATTGATAAATTAAATGCATTTGCTTCTATGATCGATACCGAGACTGGTGTTAGAGTAGAACCTACTTATATGGATTCCGTAAATCTATATAACGATAGAGCTATTTATATTTCTGAAGAATCACAAAAATATATTAATAGATTCGTCGGTTATCAATATAAAGCGGTAATTGCAGATAAATCTATAACTTTCAATAGCGATGATATCGACGCAATGAAAAGAGCGTCTAAAGATTGGATTAACAACTTCTATTTATTAATCGTAGATAGAACGTTCTCTTCTTATGTAGATTTAGGTACAGGTGAATGGAAAGATTTCCCTGCAAGTGTTAGTGCTACTACATCTAAATTGGGAGATTATTTCAATAACTATGCTCTTGATATCGATAATATAAGAGAAAATAAAGTAACTACTACAATGGGTGCTCTTAATCTTAATAATATTGATACAGAAACTAGTTTAGAAATAACTCACGTTAGTGATTTTGAAAAGTCTGAAATTCAATCTAAACTTCCAAATGCCGAATGTCTATTATTAGATCTTAGTGGCAGTACTATTGAAAATATTGCAGATAAATTAGTTGAGATCAATGCGACTACTCCATTGAAAATTAAAGCTATAGTAGTTGCTCGTGGTAGTATAGATGATGAAGCATTTAAAAAATTAAATGAACTTACTTCATTACAAGTAGTTTTCAGCAATAGTCCATCCGATCATGTTAAAACAATTGATAAGAGGGTTGCTTTGATAACTACGGATACTTATAATAAAACGATGTGGGTAGGTATTAAACCAGGTGATGGTAAATCCATGTCTATAGATAGTTCATATAATGATACTCTTACTACTCTTTATAATAAAATAAAAGATAAAAAGACAGTAGCTCCACCTGATCATTTATAATTTAATATAGAAAGGATTAGAATAAATGGCTGATCAAATTAAAAAAATTATTTTTACTTCCAAAGAAGCTTATGATCAAAAAGTAGCTGCTGGTACTTTAGATCCTGAAGTAGTATATGCTATTGATGCTTCTCAAGCAGTTACACCTACTGAAGTAAAATCTGCAGTTGATAACGGGTTTGAAAAATTTGGTTTGACTCTTGGTATCGATAAAGAAAAAGCAGAATTCTATAATATCCCTCTTTCTCTTGCTGATATGGTTAGAGATGTCGTTATAGAAAAAATCAATGCGGATTATCAAAACGAAACTTTAGATATGGTTGCTAGCGGTACCAGAGAAGTAAAAGTCGGACAATTTTACTCGAATACGGTTGTTACAGTAAAACAAGATGGTATAGATTTGGGTATGGCTAGATATGACTTAAACCCATCTTTAGTTGAAGATAATAATCAAGGAACTTATCGTGTAGCAACAATTCATCTTCCAGAGGCATTAAATTTATCGAAAGAATTTGAAGTTAAAATCGCCAATGTCTTTGGTACTAAATTTAATACAATTACTTTTAAAGTAAGTTTTGAACCAATAGCGAAAGAAAAACTCGAAGATCTTTACAATGGTATCGAATTCGATGGAATTCCTCTTGTTGTACACAGTTATAACCCAGGTTATGGTATTGCTGGTAGTCCATCTCACAATATCAGATACTTCCAAAATGTAGATACCGCTAAAGAATATTTTAGAAATAACGTACAGAGTGAAATTAATTATAATACAACATGTGTGGCAATTCCAGACAAGTCTCTATTAACTTCCGATGTAATTGAACTTTTGGAAAATTACGCACATAGCGGTAGATATTTTTTATTTACCAATTTAGAACTTACTGAGTATTATGATATTTCAAAAAATACTTGGAATCCTATGCCTTCTGGTATTGATGAAAAATTAGCTAAATTGCGTGATTATACTCATTATTACTTCAATTCTATAGCTATAAACAAAGCTAAAACGGATGAAATTGCTAGAACTGTAGATTTATCTTCAATCAATACTTCTTCTAAATGTACTTTATATGACAAAACTATTGATAGTGATAAAGAAGCTGAACTTCGTGCAGCTGATGTTATAGATTATGATAACAGTAGTGATGTTGAAGGGTTTATAGATGCTTTAATTTCTTTGAATGCTACTACTCCATTGACCACTAAGGCTCTTGTACTAGACGCAGAAATTACACAATCTGTAATTAATAAATTACCTGCGTTGGGATCATTATTGGTGGTTAAAGCAAGAGGTTTAGATCATAACTATTTTGTACTCCCAGAAAACTTCAAACCATTACTTGTTGGTAATTGGGATCAAAAGATGTATATTCAACCCGCTAAAAATAGAGCTGCATATATTGATGCACCAGAATCTATTAGAAATGTAATTATATCCTTATAATTATATAGACTTAGCCACAGACACTTGAAAACAATTCCCTAGCCTAATATTAGGCTAGGGAGTTTTATTATCGTTTACATCTATATAATTTGGAAAGGAGGATTTTCGCTTGGATAAAGTATTTATGAGTGCATATGACGAGAAGTCTATGCCTAATGAAGATATAAGTATAGATGGTTTACATTTTACTTATAATAAACCATTCTTCTTAATTGGTAATAAGAAGCTTACTGGTAAGATGTACTTCGAAGTAAATGTAAGCAACTATTATCCAATATCTGCTTTTCATAATATTCCAATCTATATAGGAGTTTCTAGAGAAGCTTCTTTTGGTGTATTGAATGCTGATTTCTGTATTGGTGCTTTATATCATGAATATGATAAGAACTTTGATATTCAAGAAAAGTTCAATGCAGTTGCTATAAATAATCATGTATCTCCAGAGAAAACTTTAACTCATCTTCCAGGTGGTAAAGATGTAATCGGTGTCGGTGTAGATGTACCTGGTAATAAGATTACTTTCTTTAATAATGGTAAAGAGTTTTATTCTTTTTCTCCTACTAATTTTAAACTAACGGATCATAATTTCTATCCTTGTATTTATTCGGATATTTATTATGATGAAGTAGTTTATGATGATAGAGTAGAATATGAAGATATGATAAAGAAACAAATTAGTCTTTATGTAAACTTCGGTAAGACTAATGTTTCTTATCCTCAAGATGATTATAAAACTCCATATGGTTTTTATTATAAACGAACTCAATTCGAAACCAAATTACCTATTAAAGCAGAAATAGTTGGTGATAAATGGAAAGAAATCGTAAAGAGCTTTGCTATTAATTGTACTGGAGTTAAAGGAACTTTCGAAGATAAAGTTCCAAAGATTATTAGCTCTGATATGAATATAGATGTAACTAGTAAGACTAGATTTGAAATGTATAGTGATTCTACTATAGTCAATTCTACTCTATATGGTTCAACTGCATTTGTTAATTTACCTATACCTAAGAATCAGAAGATATATCTAGAATTTACTTGTTCTAGAGGTGAACTTAATGATGGTATTATCGGTATTCCTGTATCTGTAGGTATATCTAATATCAATAACTCTATACTCTCTAAGTCTTCTAGAATGTCTCTATGGCATCGAAAACAAGCGGTTTATGAGTATAGATTAGTAGAACAGCTCGCTGAGACAACTCACCAATGCGGAGATATGGAAACTTCTGTAATTCCTACTCAAGGTAAATTGGTTGGTGTATTAATAGATCTAGCTAATAATAAGCTCGACTTCTATATCGATAAGAATAAGTTCTATACTTATAATTTAGTATTAGATTTTACTGATCCTTATCAAACTGCTTACTTCTTTATTCATGATGATAGCATCTTTACAGGTTCTGCTGTCGGTCTAGTAAACTTTGGTCAAACTAGATTCGATATGCAACCGCCTGCTGGTGCTATTTCTTTATACTCTTATTATGATAGAGTATATAAAGAGATATCTGCAACCTATGTTAATATGCTAGCTAATATAGAGAATGATAATAACCGTACTGGTTATGTATCTATCTCTGCTACTATAGATAATACTCCTAATATGGTTGTACCAGATGCTGCATCTCTTATTGGTGGTTATGGTAGTTTATATTATCTACTTAATAACTTTGCTACTCTAACAGACCAAGAAGAGCATATCACAGGTGATATGGCTTTGCCTGCATTTAAAGAAGAGATTAAGAAGAATAACTATGGTTTCTTACCTGATATTAAGAATGACTCTTACCAATTAGACTTTGGTGAAACTGTTGTTCCTACTTACACTATCTCCATTAAACAATCTAAGAATCAAACTATCATCTGTGAATGTGGTGGTAGATTCTATATGGAAACCTTTAATGCAAAAGAAGGAGATATTGTTATAACTCATATCAAAGCATCTACTGGTTATGATGCGGGTATGGTTCAACCTTATGGTAGATTTCGTGTTACTAAGAACTTAACCATCTCTGCTACTCCAGCAACTGTTCATAGATATAGTGTAACTATCATCAATAAACCTAGAGAAAAAATATATGTAGAAGCAAATGGTATTGGTTATACTAATACATTCAATGCAGTATATGGTACTAAGTTTAGAGCATATGCTATTGGAGAAACTGGTTATAACCCAGGTGAAATTAATATACCTGAAGGCACTGTAACTTCTGATATTACTATCAGTACTTCTATGAGTACTATTAAGACTTATAGAGTCAATATAGTACAACCAGAGCATTATACTTTGGTAGTAAAATATGCTGGTAAAGAATATACTGAATCATTTGAAGTTCCATATAAATCTATGATTACTCTAGTTCCTACTAAAGTACATAAGGGTTATATTATTAATCCAGAAGATAGACCTGTAAACTATATGATGGTTGAAGAAGATGTAACTATAGCTCCAAAAGATGCAGTAGAAGACGTATGTAACTTAACTGTAGTTGGTGCTTATAATGGTAACTTGACTATCAATGGTCAAAGAGGTTCTGTATTTAAATTCCTTAAAGATGATAAAGTTACAATAAACTTTGAAGTAGAAGATGGTTATTTTATCGAAGAAATTTCGATAGAGCCTGTTCAACACTAATATAAACTTATTGCAAAGAAAGGAGGACTTACTTTGTCTGATACTAATAAAATTCGTAAATTAGCTAAAATGAAGAAAGAAACCTATGACGATATCGTTACTCCAGATATGGATACGTTGTATTTTACAACAGATACTGATGAAATCTTCCTAGGTACACATAAACTTGGTTCTGGTTTTATTTGGACTGACGTAAATAATCCTAGACCTAAAGCTGGTATTCCTGGTGTATTCTATATCGATCGCGATACTCTAGATCTTCATATTTGGAATGAACAATTGTATCGCTGGGTATACTTTGGTAATGCTAGTGAAAATAATTCTTTATCCGTTTCTAAATTCTATGAATTCCGTCAAGATATTATTGACATGGTAGAAAAGAATAATAAACGGGTTGATGATATTATTAAGAATCATTACTACACTGAATCCCGTCTTTACTTTGTAACGGATTCCTTCAAAAAGATTCCTGAAAATGATTATTGGGTTATTAGAATTCCTAAAACTGAAAAAGAAAGAAATCTTTTGGTTAAAAATGTTTATGCTCATTTAGAAGGTACTCCAACATATCAAATCGTTTATCCCGATATTACAGAAACTCAAGAAGAAATCGTTCTTCAATTTACTACTCCTGTAGCTGGTTTCTGTATTTTGAGTTAATTATAAGGAGCTATTTACAATGCCAATATATAAACAAGTACAACTTGGTGCTGTTCCTCGTAATATAATTACTACGATCAACAATAACTTTAACAAGTTAACTATCCCTACTAATACTCTCACCACTCAAAAGATTGGTGATATTGAACGTGGTACTGACTTAAGTACTTTACCTATCAATACCATTCTTACTAAGCTTCTTACTTCTCCTAATGGATTTGTAAGTAAAGCTGCTATCACTGATGCTTTGGGTGGTAAAGATATGGTTACTGGAGATAAAGTTGGTGTAGCTAACGGTATTGCACAATTAGACGCTACTGGTAAGCTTAAAGACAGCCAACTTCCAGAAACTATTTCTAACTCTACTAAATTGAATGGTAAAGATGCATCTTTCTATGCAACTGCCGATGCTTTGACTGCTAAAGCTGCTGAATTAGATAACCGCATCACATCTGCAATGAACTCCATGCAATGGCGTCCATCTGTAGCCAATATTGCTGCAATGAAAGCTATTACACAACCTCAAGAAGGTTGGACTCTTTCTGTAGATGATACTAACCAAGTATATCGTTTCGATGTACAAACTACTAAAACAGCTGATGAAGCTGATAAATATATCATCGCTACTGATGGTACTGCTGGTTCTTGGGTAAAACTTGGTACTACAGTTTACTCTGCTGCTTCTACTACTGCTGATGGTTTGATGAGCAAAGAAGACAAAGGTAAATTAGATACTTTAGTAACTACTGATGTTCCAGCAATCAAACAAACACAAAATGATTTGAAAGCTAAATTTGATTCTAGTGGTGCTGCTCTTAATGCAGTTAAACTTGGTGGTAAATCTTTAGCTGACTTTGTAACTACAGCACAATTAAATGCAGTTACTGGTGGTGCATTTGTAATCAAATCTAAATATATTCTTCACAGTAGCTTTACTGCAGGATATACTTTCAGTACTGAACCAGATGCTCCTACATACAATGCTTATACTCTTCCTGCTGGAGCTACTGCAGCGTACCGTCTTCCTCTTTCTGCTCTTCGTAAAAACGATGATGGTACTTTCGAATACTTCATTCCTGTAATTAGCCTTTCTGCAAATGGTCAAGATATTACAGTATTGCTTGAAGAAGCAGCAGATACTGTATTGATTTATGCTGAAATTAAAGCAGGTGAAGGAATTCAATCTCCTACTTCTCCTGACCCAGCTATTTAATAAATAACTTATATCCCATCAGATTTTTCTGATGGGATCTATTTTTCAGAAAAGGAGGTAATTAGATGCCTGATACTAGTACTACAACTCCTGCTACTAGAACACCAGCTGTAGAAGGTACAGTATCTTCTGAATTGCATGATAGTAATCATATTACGGTAACTAACTTAGCACCGTATCGTGGCGATATCAATATTATACCAGAAGGTATGAAGCTTTCTGAAGTTTTATCTATCATCGTTTATTATCTCGGAGTATTGGATCAAACTGCTCATGTCTTAGATAAAGACCTTCGGGATAAACTAGATAAATTCGTAGCTCCAGCTGAAGGTATGGGTTTCTCTAGTAATGACTTTACTGATGAAGATAAGAAAGCACTTGAAGATGTAGTAAAAGAATTAGAAAAACGTAGTTTATTAACTACAGATTCTAATCATGTAACTATTACCAATATTCAAACTATTGCTAAAGGTGAATTAGAGCATGGGGATACTTTATCCACAGCTTTATCTAAACTTCAGTACATGTTTGGTATTCTTCATTATAAACTCAAAGATGAATATTTAGATAAGGGTCAAATTGATAAAGAGTATGTCCATAGACGTACTGGTCAAGGATTATCTTCTAATGACTTCGATGATGACTATAAAGAATTGCTTGATCATCTTACTACAGATAATGATAGCAATCCTACTTATACTAAACAACACATCGACGATACATTCGTAAAGAAAGATGGAAATAAAGTTCTATCTACTAATGACTTTACAGATGAATATCGTAATAACTTAGTAAAAATCACTAAGAAATTAGATGATAACTATCTATCCCTTCTTGGTGGTAATATGACTAACCATCGAATTACATTTGAAGTCGGCGGTGGTTTAACATTTAACGGTACAGATCAATCTGTAGAAACTACTTTAGATAAAGATTTCTATACTGGTACGTCTTATAAGGCTATCCGTGTAGGTAATATGGTAGCTACAGAACGTTCTAAAGAATATCATGTAGGAGATACTGTATTTACAGAAAATCTTCCTATTGGATTATACTTATACTGTAAAACTGCTGGTACTACAGCAGTACTAGAACCTACTTGGAATACAACTCCTGGTGGAGAAACTATAGATGGTACTACTACATGGGTAACACGTAGATTTAGTTCTTTATACTCCGATGATGGTGAAGAAATTAAAACAGAATATCTTGGTTCTAATGGTGGTGCTATGAATGGTGCTATCAATATGAACTCCAATGATATTAAATTCACTACTGGTGGGGTTAAATTTGCTAATGGTACTCAACTTACGGAAGATGGTTTAAAAGGTAATGCTGACACAGCTACTAAACTTCAATTACCATTCAAGATTAATGGTTTCTCTGTAGATGGTACTGAAGATGTAGAGTTAGATTATATTCCTAAAGATGAAAAATCTAGACCTTATGGTGTAGCTACACTTGATGCTCACGGTAGAGTACCAGTTAACCAACTTCCTTCTTTCGTAAGATCAGTAGAAAACGTTAAGAACTACCAATCTTTACCTAGAATAGGTAATAAAGAAATCATTTATATCACTAACGATAATAATGAAATCTATCGTTGGTCTGGTACAGCTTATATTAACGTATCTCCAGACTCTGCTACTTCTGAAGCTACTATTAAATTAGTAAATCCTCGTAATATTGGATTGACCGGTAATGTTACTGGTAATGCTTACTTCGATGGTAGTGAAGATATCACTATTGAAACTGAACTAAACAGAATTGTAATGGGTGGTAAGTTTGGTAATACTGGTCAATACGTTCCATCTTTTACTTTAGGTGATGATGGTCGTATTAGTGCTATTGAAAACCGTAAAGTTGTAGTTCCATTTGACGAAATTACCAATAAACCAACCACATTAGCTGGTTATGGTATTACCGATGGTATCACTCCAAGCAATCTTAATCTATTAGCTGATGTTTACTTAGCATTAGCTGGTGGTAATATGACTGGTAATATCGTTATGAACGATGGTACTAAGATTGCTGGTAAGAACTCTAATGTAAAACTTCACTTCAAATCAGACGAATTAGTTATTGGTAGTGAAACTAAAGATGCTATTACAGTAAATGATACAGATAATCAAACTTCTATTAATACTTTTGATTATGCATTTGGTTTCATGAGTCCATATAGAGCTACTAATATTGATACTTTCCGTCAAAAAGATTATGATGCAGTAAGAACTGTTACTACTTTACATCCTTTCAATACATTTGATGTATTTAAAGGTGCTGAGTTAAAGAACGAAATCAATGCTACTGCAATGAGTATTGGTTTTGGTCAAGATAAGACAACTGCTATTCTTCAAATCTCACCATCTAACCATAAAGTTAGAGTAGGTGGTGGTACTAATGTAGCTTTAGACTGGAAAGATACTATCCCTACTGAAGGTGGAGATAATACTTTCACTGGTACTAATAAATTTACTGGTCCATTGGATTTATCTGCAGAAAATACTACATTAGGTGGTAGAAGTCTTAATGCTGCTATTAATGGTGCTATTGAGACTAAGACAGCTATCAATATTGCTTACCCTGTCGGTTCTATTTATATGACTACAGATCCTAACTTCGATCCAAATGTATCTTGGCGTGGTACATTCTGGGAACAATCCGATTCTCGTAATAATATTACATTCGGTTCTGTTTCTGCTACTACATTCGTTTGGAGGCGTCAACGTTAAGAAAGGAGCTATACTTAATGGCACAATTAAAAGTTTACCGTGATGGACAATGGGTAGTTGTACCTTTGGAAGCTACTTTTGTTCCAGCTGCTACTGATACTAAAATTGGTGGTGTACGAGTTACTAATGGTACTATGCTTCGAGTAAATTCTACTGGTTTGCTTCATGTGGATGAAGATGAATTAAAGACTTTTATCGAAACTAATTACAATGTAACCAAGAAATAAGATAAAACCTATCCCCTATCCAATATTGGATAGGGGTATTTCTTGTGCACGAAAACATTATTATAATTAAACTTCATAATTTTTTAAGAAAGGGGTTTGAAATGTTTAAATTTCTTTTCCCATTAGGGGCTAGACTATCTGTTATTATAGACAGTATAGAATATTTCTTCAATACTCTACATGAGAAAAAAGAAAATAAAATCCATTTTGGTGAAATCCCTCCTGAAGATCCAGAGGCAGGTGATCTCTGGATTTCTTATGCTATAGATCATAATAATCTTAGTGAAAAGGAATTTCCTATTTCAGCGAACATTGAACAGCTAGAATTAACAGACCAAAGTCTTTCTATCTCTGCTAGTATAGATGATAAGAATGATATTGATACTGTATTTACACCAGAAGTATCTAATGATGGTAATTGGTTAGGTTATCTACAAGGTAACTATGGTCAATTGACTAATGATTGGATATTAGATGGTAATATCAACTGGTTTGCTGTAAATACTAAGGGTGAGATTTGGTTCGAAGCACTTGGTAAATATTCTGAATATATTAAAGCTGTCGTTATATCTATTGATGGTAAATATAATCTTGTTTTCGATGGTTTACATGATGTATTGAAACGTGAAAAGGGTTTCATTAATGATTGGGCTACAAATGACGAAGTATATCAATATATCCGATCTAAATCAGGAGAACCTATTAAATTACACATAACCATTATTCGATATTAGAAAGGAGGATAACATGGCTTTTGGATTAGCTCATTTGACTACTTTATTAAGTGAATCTGCTAATAAATTATTCAATAAAAAACAAAATAAAATACGTGTCTCCTTTCTAAGACCAAATGCCGCTGAAGAAGGCGATATTTGGATCGATACTGGAGAACACCCAGTACAAGTATTCAATAAACCTTATATAGATGATAATTTCTTACCTATGAGTGCTGTAATCGAGCAATTGCAGGCTTCTGAGGAAGTAAATATCTCTGGTTTTGTAGAAGAGCACTTATCTAAAGAAGTAAATATCAGTGCAAATGTAATTAATAATACTGCTGATAAGTATATTGATATCATGGCTGAAGTATCTTCTAACTGGGTACTTACTTCTGGTCGTAAAGAATATGATCGTATGTATGGTAACCACTTTAGAACTGCTTATTATGGTTATTATACCCCAGCAGCTAATTGGATACAAGATCAAGATAGACCTCCTGTACAAATTGGCTCTATGCGGTCTGCTCAGTTTGATATAGATGGTAAACCGTTCTATATCTTATCTCTAATGGCTTATTATGATGAAGATAATACCGCTAGTGGTAATGGCTTTAATGTATTATTTACTATCAGAACTCCTGATAGAGTAATACCATTCGACAGCCTTACTATTACTATTAATCATCAATTCAGATATCCTAAACGTAGAGATGTAGTATATACTAAAACTATTACAGCTGAAGAATTTGATTCTGAAGACTTATTAGTTAGACATGCTACATGGGCTGATGAAACTAATGGTGCCATACCTAAGCTATTCGAAATCTTATATGATTTAAACCATTATTCTGATATCCCAGTTAATATTGATCTTAAAGCTACAGTAAATGGTAATACTTATGGTTTTACTAAAACAACTAATGCTTTAATTCATGGTAAAGATATCGATATTCCTGTAGAAGAGATTAGAAAGATCACAGATACTGGAGATATTGATATTCAAACTGGTTATAATATCCTTGGTAAGTATAATAACTTAGAACCAGTTAAATCTATCATCATTAAACGTGAAAAAGATAGTGCTGGAAGATATATTAAGTATCTAGAAGTAGAATTTACTGATGTATCTTATACTGCAGCTAATATTACACTTAGAGACAACTATGATTCTGGTCTAAGAATCAAAAATAAAGATATTGTAAATAATAAATTCAAAGTAACTGACCCTTATAAGGTTAAAATCTGGAGCGAAGCATTTGCTACAAGTCTTTCTTCTGGTACAACAGTTATATTTAGAATAGAAGATAAGGAGGATCAAATCCACTATGAGGAATAAAACAATTAAACCTCCTGTAAAGTCTGATAGACCATTTACTGTAAATATAGTTCAATCAGACCATCAATTGATTACAGTTAAGCATGATGGTAAGAGTTATACTGAAACTTTTACTATTCCAGCTGGTAAAGTGCTTAATTATAAATCATATATAGCTCTTACTGATGATGATGGATATTATGTAGGTAGAATTAAAGAAGCTATTGATTTAGCTTCTAATTCTACTACTATTTCTGCTTCTGAAGCTCGTCCTATTATCCATACAGTAACTGTAGAGCAATATCAACTCCAAGATATCAATGTTCACCTTACAGAACCTGGGAATATCATTAGATTTGGTGATGAAACTACTTCTTATTCTTTTACTGCAGAAGATAAGACTAAATACACTTCAGATTGTAGTACAAGATTAGTTAATTATGACCCTGGTACTTCAGACCATCCTGGTCCTGGAGATATTCAAGAGAACTTTACTATTGCAGCTGAGACAAATCCTCAACGTAATGAAAATGTTCAAGTATTGATATATCAATCTCCTCATCAAACCATTACTGTTGATCATAAGGGTACTAAACATACTGAACCTTTCATTATCAAACGTAGAGATACTGTATCTGCTAGTATTGAAGCAGAAGCTGGATATAAACCAGGCTTATTGAATCGTACTAAAGTACGTGCTACTAACTTCGATAATATTATCTTCAAAGCTTCTGCTGCTGGTAAAGCTAAAAAGAAGATTCGTATTAGACAAAAACATCATCAAACGATAACTGCTACATATAGAGGTAAAACTTTTGAATCTACATTTGAAGCATATCTTGGCGATAAGATTCAATTTACTGTAGAAGCTAGTACTGGTTGGACAGCAGGGATTCTAAATGTAGATGTTGATTATACGGTAGAAGGTTTAGAACCTTTAGAAGTAACTGTAACTGATGCAGAACCAGTATCTTATTTTGTAACTCCAATTCAAACTCCACATCAAACTATTTATATTAAATACGGTGATGTAAGAAGTTCTACTCGTGTAAAAGTTCCTAGTGGTACTAGAGTTGAATTTGAAATAGTACCAGAAGCCGGTTATGATGCTGGTACTCTCGATAAAACATATGCTATTATGGATGGAGAAAATATTACAGTATCTGCTACTCCTGCAGAGATTAAGAAATACACTCTTAATATAGTATTTGATCCTGAAGCTCACAGTGTATTAAAGGTATCTAAAGATGGTACTGAATTTGGTACTTATAATCAAAATACTACATTGAAATTCCCATATGGAACAGTATTAACCTTTGCTCTTACTATGGAAGAAGGTTATGTAGAAACTAGAGAACCTAATTCTATTACTATGAATAAAGATAATACTCTAGTTATTCAAGGTACTTCTAAGAAACAGTTTACTATAACTTTAACCCAATCTCCTAACCAAACTATTTATGCTATGTATAAAGGGGTTAAGAAGACAGCATCATTTACTGTAGAATATGGTGATGATTGTACATTCGGTATTGAAACATCCAATCCTGCTGATATTGAAGTTGGTACTCTATCCGATACGGAATTTACGAATATTAGAGGAAATAAAACAGTAACTGCAACTCCAGCTAAATTAAAGCCAGCAAATCTAAGTAACTTTGTTGAACTAAGATACCCATATCCTGATATGAGCTATACACTTAATGATATCTCTATCGGCAAAAAACCAACTCATGAAAATTATATATTCTATAAAACTATATCTAGATTGAGAGAAAATGATTTTAATTTTGCTGAAAATGCAAAAAATATAGTGTCGGCTGACGCTGTTTTTAAAAATGCATATAATCTTACAAAATTTCCAGTACTTAAACTCAAGGATAATATAAGAGATATAAAGTATATGTTTGCAGGATGTGATAAATTAACATCTGATGAGCTAAATCGAAACTTATCAGCATGGAATTTATCGGGTGATTTAAATATCAAAGAAGCATTCAGAGATTGTCATTCTTTGGAAAGAATTGATATGAATGTATTCAGAAATTGTAATATAACTGAATTATCCACTTTATTTTCTGGCAATGGAAAATTAAAAAATATTACAAATATCGGAAATTTAAATATATCTAAAGCAGAAGGTATAAGCTATGTTTTCCATGAGTGCTCTTCACTTACTCAATTAGATTTATCTAATTGGGATACAGGTAATATTCAATACATGATAGGTACATTTGATGGCTGTACCAATCTCAGAGAACTAAATTGTTCTACTTGGAATACTAGTAAAGTATATAACATGCAACTAGCATTTTATAATTGTAATTCTTTAGAAACTATACCAGTTAGAGATTGGGATACTAGAAATGTGATGTATATGAATAACGCATTCGCATATTGTACATCTCTCGCAAATCTAGATGTGTCTAAATGGGATACTAGTAAAGTTGTTGAGATGACTAATGTATTTCATCACTGTTCCTCTCTCAAAACATTAGATGTCTCTAAGTGGAAAACATCAAATGTTAATAGAGCAGAAAATTTATTTAATGGTTGCGAGAAACTTACATCTCTAGATGTGTCAAAATGGGATACTGGTAATATTGTTACAGCGAATAATATGTTTGCTGCTTGTAGAGCTCTAACTAACTTAGATATATCTAAATGGAATACTAGTAAAATGACTAATATTTCTGGCATGTTCAATAGCTGTACATCACTTACATCTTTAGACGTATCTAAATGGAATACTAGTAAAATGACTAATATGGCATCAGTTTTTTCTAGCTGCCCTTCTCTTACATCTTTAGATGTATCTAAGTGGGATACTAGAAATGCTACCTTAATGAATGCTGCATTTTCTTATTGTAAATCTCTTACTTCTTTAGATATATCTAAGTGGGATACTAGTAAAGTAACAGATATAAACCATATGTTTTATAGTTGTTCTGCTCTTACGGCATTAGATGTATCTAAGTGGGATACTAGCAAAGTAACTAATATGCGAGGCGTATTTAGTGGTTGCACAGGACTTACATCTTTAGATGTTTCTAACTGGAAAACATCTAATGTTACTGATATGAGCTCTTTATTTGCACATGCTAATAATATTACAAATTTAGATGTATCTAAATGGAATACTAGTAAAGTGACTAATATGGGTGAAATGTTTAACTCTTGTTATAAATTAACTTCTTTGGATTTATCTAAATGGGATACTAGTAAAGTAACTAATATGTGGGCAACATTTATCCATTGTGATTCTCTTACTACTTTAAAGATAAATAATTGGGATACTAGTAAAGTAACTCGAATGAAAAGTATGTTCAATTATTGCACAAATCTAACTACTATCGAAGGTGTATTAGATCTCAAATCATGTAATGACTGGGAAGATATGTTTTTATCTTGTGATAATCTCACATCCGTTAAAGTTAAGAATCTACCTACAGATATCGATAGATTCTGTAGAATTGCTAGAATAGATAAATCTAAAGTTGTAGTAGTTTCTTAGGAAAGGAGAATAAATTGAGATATCCTAAATTTATAGTTAGGCTTGGCGATTCTCTCGCCAAGCTTATAGCTGATATAAAATCTGGACTTAGGTTTTATGATAAGCATAAAGAAAATAAAATCACTATAGATCATGAACCTCCTAAGAATCCAGAATATAGAGATATATGGATTGATACTTCTCATGAATATATACCTCCTACACAATACTTTACAGTATTCATTATTCAAGGACCACACCAAACTATTAAAATCTCTGATGGTATTGGTGAATATGTATCTGATACTAAATTAGAAGCTAAGACTCCTATTTCAGTAAAGGTTATTCCTGATGAAGGATATGATGCTTCTAAGACTAATGTGACTCATTTCGTATTGTCTGAAGATACTGTGGTAGAAGCTTTAACTGAACCTACTAAAACTATGCTTAGAGTAGATATCAGACAAGTACCGCATCAAACTATCACTGCTCATTATAATGGTAAAGACTATACTGAACCATTTATGGCTGAATACGGTAGTGAGATTACCTTTACAGTCACTCCTGATAAGAACTACTATGAAGGTACTTTAAACTACGATAGAATTGATAAACTTACAGAATCTGTAATTATCAGAAACGTAGAACCACCTAGAGTTCAGTCTTATATCGTTCGTATTATACAATCAGATCATCAACGTATCTCTGTAGAATATAATGGTAAGACTTATTATGAAACATTTGAAATTCCAGAGAATGTTGCTCATAATTATGCTGTATATGTTGATCCAGATGATGGTTGGAATGCTGGTGAGATTAAAGAAGTTAAAGATAATAATAAACATGGTTCTACTATCTCTGCTTCTCCAGCTTCTCCTATCATGAAGACTATTACAGTAGAACAATATCAAAATCAAGATATCTGGGTTTATGTAACAGAACCTTCTGGTGCTGTAGAAGTGTATAAAGAAAGATTCTCTATCACAGTTCCAATGAATAGTCATATTACAACTAGAGTAGTTACTAAGAATGAAAACTGGACACCAGGTGTTGCTAATATTCAAGAAGCTGATATTACAGATAATATTATTATCTCTGCTACAGAAGCTACTGGTAGCGATGAAGTTCATTACTCTGTAAATGTATTATTTGATATGAATGATCCTCAAGATTTACATGGTACTCTTAAATTGATTACTGGTGATGGTCGTACTATCAGTATTACCCATTCTGACGTAATTAAGTTAGAAGAAAATACAGAAGTTAAATTCGAACTTGTTATAGATAATGGTTATAGCAATCCTACTGTATTGAGTGAGTATGTATTGAATAAAAATATCTCTGTTAGTATTAAACCTTCTACTATTAAGAAATACAAAGTTCAATTACAACAATCCGAAGGTCAAATTATCTATGCTATGTATAATGGTCAACGTTATACTACAACATTTGAAGCTGACTTCGGTAGTCGTATTACATTTGGTATCGAACCTACTAATGCAGAAGATTGGATTCCTGGTACATTAAGTACTACTTCTATCGATAGTTTAGAAGGTAATGTAACTGTAATGGCTATGAGAGCTGAACGTATTATGAGATATAATCTCACTGTAGATTTTGCATCTCCAGATGCTCATACTAGACTCAAAGTTATTAAAGATGGTACTGTACTTGGTACTTATACCGATGACTTTACTTTAACCAGAGTATTACATGATACTAGATTTGAATTTGAATTATCTTTAGACGAGGGTTATAGAAACGATACTGTATTGAATCCTATTACTTTAACTGAAGATACTAGAATTGAAATTAAACCTACTCGATTCAAACAATTCTTAATTACTCCTACTCAAACTGAAGGTCAAACTATCTATATCGTAAATAAAGCTACAGGTGAACGTTATACTGAACCTACTTATGTAGACTATGGTACAGAAGTAGAATTCTTATTGGGTAAACGTAATGATGTAACTGGTCATTATGAAGCTGGGACTATCAACTATCCTACTGGATATAATAATGGTATTGTTGTACGTGGTGATATTACAGTAACAGCAACTCCAGCTAAACGATATGGTGTAGTAAATATTACTTTACCAGCTGCTACTAACCGTGTAGACTCTGATGAGTACTTACCTAAAGCACAATATACTGCATCTTATGATGGAATCGATACTCCTATTACATTTACTAATGGTAATGGCAAGGGTTCTACTAAGACATTTATTGCCCCTTATGGTAAAACTGTAACTATTAGATCTTTCGGTACTCCTACTGGATATAATCATCAAGATGATATTACAGTAAAAGTAGCTGATGATAATAACGTAACAGTTCCAGCTCCTACTCCTAAAGGATTTACAATTACCTCTAACTCTTCTGAAGATAAATACTTCAAGATTATTGCTACTGATACTACTGGTACTAAATATAATCCTAGCGATTCTATTCCTTATGGTACAAGGATTACATTAGGTATTGAACCATTCGATAAAGATCATACTATTACAGAAATTAATGGTTTACCTCTCTATTATAGTAATAAACAAAACAAATACTTTAGTCTACCTGATAGTATTATGCCTATCGTTGGTTATAATACTGATCCTCTTAATGGTAAACTTGGTATGGTTATTACTAAAGATATTAGTGCCGCTGCTGTATTACCTACTACAGGTTCTTATGGTGTAGTAAATGTTACTGTACCTGCTGTAACTAGTGGTGTAGAAGATGATTATTTACCACATACTTCTTATGTGGTTTCTTACCAAGGACTTACAACTCCTCTTGTATTTACTAATGGTAATGGCAAAGGCGGTGGGGCTAAATTTGTTGCTCCATTTGGTGCTAATGTAACTATTAGACAATCTACAGCTATTACTGGTTATGATACAATTCAAGACGTTACATTCACTGTAGGTGCAACTAATAATATTACTGTACCTAACCCTACTCCTAAGACATATCTATTCACTGCTCATAACTTAGAAGATCATTATACTAGAATTCTTGCTTTTGATGAAATTGGTCATGGATATGAAAATGGTGAAAGAATTCCTTATGGTACTAAAGTACGTTTCAACGTTGTACCATATGATAATGACTATACCCTAGTCCATACAGATATCGGTGCTACTTACTATCGTAGTAATAAACAAAATAAAACATTTGACTTACCAACTACATTAAAATATGAATCTGGTGATGAAACTATAAACTTCCTTGCTGTAAATACATTCAAATATGTAACTAATGATATTGATGTAGCTCTATTTGATGGTGATGGTAATGTACCATGGACTGAAGTTAAATCTATTAATGTTACATTTGAAGATCCTGCAAAAGCTTGGATTGAATCTATAGGATCGGCAAATCGTGTAGGATTAAATTATGTACAATATGCTGGTCTTAATAAGAATAGTACAATTTGGGTATACTATATTCCTAATGACAAAATACAAATTACTCCAGCTTTCTCTCCTGATATTACTGCTACTGATTACATTATTGAGAGTCTAGATAGTTCTACTTACAAGATTCCTATCACATCTAATACTATAAATATTCCTGTACCTAGACGTAATGAATATAATGTAACTCTAGTACAATCTCCATACCAAACTATCATTATGAATTATAATGGTACTGATCATACAGAAAGCTTTAAAGCAAAACCAAATCTACCATTAGTATTGAAATACTCTAACGTAGATAAGGAAATGTTTGTACCTAGTTTTGATATGGAAAAATGGAATGGTAGTGGATCATATGGGTTTAGCGATCCAACCTATAATATAGATAGCTTCAATAAGGATATCAAAGTAACTTCTCATCCTCAGTTCAAGTACGAAACAACTGATGTGTTATTTAAAAACTTACCAGAAACTATGAGTGAATCTGATAAGAAGAAAGCGAATAAGATTTTCTCCTATGGTTTAGTTAGAGATGCTAGAAGAGCTTTTGCTAATAACGTCAATGTAAAAACTATTGATTCTAAAGATTGGAATTTAAATGGTGTGACTACTATTGGTTCTATGTTTACTAACTGTAATGCTCTTACAAACTTAGATGTATCTAAATGGAATACTAGTACTGTAACAGACATGAACGGTATGTTTAAAGATTGTAAAGCTTTGACTTCTATCGATACTTCTAAGTGGGATACTAGTAATGTAACTGATATGGGAGATATGTTCTCTCATTCGCTAATTAGAACTAGTAGTTTAACGTCAATCGGTACTACTACTAATTGGAATACTTCTAATGTAACTAATATGTCTGGTATGTTCCATTATTGTCACAAATTAGAAAGCATTGATGTATCTAAGTGGGATACTAGAAATGTAACCAATATGGCACATATGTTTAATGACTGTGAAGCTCTTACTGTATTAGACGTATCTAAATTTAATACAAGTAAAGTAACTAGTATGTTTGCTACGTTTGCTAACTGTATACGTCTTAAAACTATCGATGTATCTAAGTGGGATACTAGTAATGTAACAGATATGACTGGTATGTTTAATGCTTGTAATGGCACTACTAATATCGATGTATCTAGATGGAATACTAGCAAAGTAACCAATATGCGTTGGATGTTTAAAACTTGTATATATCTAACAAATATAGATATTTCAAATTGGGATACTAGTAATGTAACTAATATGGCTGGTATGTTTGATTCTTGTAGAGCTTTAAGAACTATTACCGGTGTAATTGATATGAAGAATTGTGTTAGTTATGCTAAAATGTTTGATGCTTGTACTAACCTTACTAATGTAAAAATTAAAAACTTGCCTACTGATATCGATACATTCTGTAATGTAGCAAGTATTGATAAATCTAAAGTTACTATAGTTTCTTAATCGAAAGGAGAATGATATATGGAAACTTTAAAATCTAGTGATTCTCCTAGAGTGATAGCTGAGAAGATTGAGAAGAATCTATCTTTATCTGAGAAAGGATATAAGTATCATTTCGACGTTAAACCTCCAGCTAATCCAGATGAGAAAACTTTATGGATAGACTTATTCGTTAAGACTATCTTAAAAGAAATAGATACTAAAACTTATGCTGATGAATACTTTGCTTCTCATCCTAGTATAAATAGAAGTACTTTTAAATATATTGGCGATGATGGTAAACCTACATTAGAATTTAAGAAGATGATCTATGGTGATGATTATGATCCAGAAAATAAGTATATTCTACAACCTAAGAATAATACTATAAACGAATTCTGTAAACCTATAGAAACTCAAACTGGTATTGTAAATTATAACTTAGATGAAATTGCATTTAATACCAAATCAGTAAAAAGTCTTAGTGGTCTATTTGGTAATATTGCTGCTCATCTCGCCTCTATAGATGCTTCTAAATGGGATACTAGTAATGTAACAAGTCTAGAGTACATGTGCTATTATTGTGAAAAATTAGAAAAACTAGATGTGTCTAAATGGGATACTAGTAAAGTGAATACTATGTTTCATGCTTTTAACTCCTGTAGTAAGCTTAAAAAACTAGATGTGTCTAAATGGAATACTAGTAAAGTAGAAACTTTAGCTGGTGCATTTTCATACTGTAGCAGTATTACTGAACTGGATGTAGCTAACTGGGATACTTCTAAAGTAACTGAGATGAACTACATGTTTAACGGTTGTAGTGCTCTAAAAAAACTAGATGTATCTAAGTGGAATACTAGTAAAGTAACCAACATGGCTAATTTATTTTACTATTGTACATCACTTCCCGAAATAGATGTGTCTAAATGGAATACATCTAATGTAACCAATATAAGCAATATATTTGCTAGTTGTAATGTAACGTCCTTGGATGTTTCTAACTGGGTTACTAACAATATAGAGAATATGAGCTATGCATTCTACTACTGTAGAAACCTTACTAATTTGGATATATTTAGATGGAATACAAGTAATGCGACCAATATGTATTCTATGTTTAATGGTTGCAGAGGACTTGAAATTTTAGATGTGGTTAGATGGGATACTACTAACGTAACTGATATGGGATTCATGTTCACATATTGTACATCTCTTACTAATCTAGATGTGTCTAAATGGAATACAGGTAATGTAACCAATATGGGTAATATGTTTAGTAGTTGTACTTCTCTCAATAATCTAGACGTATCTAAATGGAATACTGCTAATGTAACAACTATGAACAATATGTTTGAATTATGCGGTAGTTTAACTTCCTTAAATTTATCTAATTGGAATACAAGCAATGTAACCAATATGGAAAAAATGTTCTATCAAGCTAGTAATCTTACTACAATTACTGGTACATTAGATCTTAGATCCTGTACTAAATATAAGGAAATGTTTAGTGGGTGTACTAAACTCACTATGGTTAAAGTTAAAAACTTACCTACCGATATTGATACATTCTGTACAACAGCTAGAATAGATAAATCTAAAGTCGTAGTAGTTGCATAAAATTAAAGAGAGAAGGCTATAACCTTCTCTCTATTTATTTAGGAGAATTTTCTTTATGATAGAAAAATTAAAAGAGAAACTTCAGACCTTAGGAGGTAAACTAAATGAAAACAAGTATAAAGAGCACATCATTAATATTTGCTTTATCGGCATTATTATTATCGCCATTATACTCTTCACAAAGTCTTGCTTTGGACCCAAATCCGAGCCAGGTGACTCAAGTAGAGTCAAAGAGTCAATTAGACAGTCAAAAGAACTCAATTCAAATGTTATCCGCAACCTTGAAGATGCAAACAGATCTCTCAATGAAGCTTACGAATCAAATTCAAGAGCTCTCCAAGGAATTGAACGTATTGAAGAATACCAATCAGCAGCTGGAAGAGAACTCAACGAAGCAAGAAGCAGAATTAACAACTCTCAAGAGCTCATTGAACGATTACAGACTTCAATTAGATCAAGCCAAGATAGCGTACAATCAGCAACAAGCAGTATTGAATCAACTCAGGGAAGAATTGGCGAAATCGAACAGCTCAATCGGGAACGCCATGAGCTACAATCAGCAAGCTCAAAATCAATCTCTAGAAGTGAAGAACACCTTGATGGAGCAAAAGATACAGCTAGAGAGCTTGAAGAAGTCATTAGACGAAGCAACGAAGAACTCAAAGCTATTAAAGACTCAATTGGATCTAGTGGAGAGTGAATTTGAGCAATATAAAAAATCAGTAGAACACAAGTATAAAGTTGCTAAGAATCAACGTAATTTTGCGTATGTATTAACAACTATATTTGGTCTAGGTGCTATTCTAAAGCATTAATAATATAATGATCAGATAATTTTCAAAAGAATCTCCAAGAGTCTAATAATAGACTCTTGGGATTTTTATTCTAATTATAAAGGAGGATTAATATAAATGCCAAACTCTCCTATCAAGAATAGTACTCTTAATAGAACTAATTTAGCAAGATTAAATAAAGTATTTGCTAGTAAAGGTGCTAAAGGTAAAACTATTATCGATACTGATACTCCTGGTGGGGTACAACCTAACGATACTTTATTTTTAAATATAGATAAACAAAATTATTTTCCTATAATTAAAAAAGGATTAGACTATTTTGAAAACTTCGCTTTAAAATATATTCCTGATTATCAAACAGTCAGGACTCTAAGTGACGATGTTATAGAAAAAATGTATAGTACAGATAACAACTATAATTTCAATACAGCTGTTGCTATAAATACAACAAAGAATATGTTTAAAGATTGTGCTAATCTAGAAGAAGTTCCTAAATTACCTAATATATATGGTGATTATTTAATATCTGGTGAAAGTATGTTTGAGGGATGTAGTTCTTTAAAATATGTCGATTTCACAAGTTATCGGTTACAAACAAGCACTGGACCTAAGGAATATTTATTTGCTCGTAGTGCTTCACTCAAAAACATGTTTAAAGGATGCACAAACTTAAAGCATATATATGGTTGGATTTCTATTGGTAGTGGACTGAAAACTGTATCTCAAGGTCTTGCATTCGGAGATACACTTACAGAGTTTAAAGTATTTATAAATAAAACTTTCGATTCCATGTTTGAAGGTTGTACTTCTCTTAAACGTGTAGATATAATGATTTTAAATTATAAAACCACACCAGCTTCAGAATCCGATCCTGAAATAAAAAATATATTGGACAATGGTCTTGATAATCATCAACTAACTTTAGATGAATTGAAATCATTAATTAAAACTGCTTCTAAAGCTCCAGAGACTTTAGAAATTGTATTATATTAGGAGGATGCTTTATTATGATAATTAAGAAATTATATTCTAGTGACTCTAGAAGAAAAACTATTTCTAAATTAAATAGTAATTTTGTAGCTATCACTCCTGATGTTATTCTAGAGATATCTGATGATAGTCCAACAGAAAATATGAATAATATTATCTGGATTGATACATCTATGGATGATATTATTAAAGAAATAGATACTAAAACTTATGCTGATGAATACTTTACTTCTCATCCAGAAATAGATAGAAGTACTTTCAAATATATTGGCGATGATGGCAAACCTACATTAGAATTTAAGAAGATGATCTATGGTGATGATTATGATCCAGAAA
>ERZ773031.96-NODE-96-length-48795-cov-10.643106_pt1 | contig 48795 bp, 42 predicted proteins | sample MGYA00511666_ERZ773031 | MGnify/ENA primary metagenome ERZ773031 (study PRJEB29015, sample SAMEA2738135) | human oral metagenome | biome: human oral; feature: human-associated habitat; material: saliva | place: China | collected 2250 ...
TAATTATAACATATCGAGAGATAGTTATATTTACAACATTTGCTGTGGAAAACCACAAGCTTAATACTCGATAAAACCGATCAATGGCGCTTCACGTAAATGGCGAACAAAATTAGTAAGCGTAGCGCCTTGTTTGACCCCTGGAGACATAATGCCATCCGGGTCAAAAGCCTGGCGAATTTGATGATAAAATTCTTTAATTTCCTGATCAGTCCGCGTGCTAGTGATTACACTTAAGGTGCGACCTTCAGCAAAACCACCAGAAAGCGAGCCGCCTATTTCGTAAACGTTTTTGGCGTACGACTGCAAGAAGAATATCAGATTTTTGCGATTCAAAATATCTGTGAGGTCGAATTCTGGTCGAATGGAATAGAGGTCGGTGAGGAGCGAGCCAAATACTGGTAGGTTTTGATGGAACTTTTGCTCGAGAGACTGCAAATTGCGCAGAAAATCTGGCAATTTTTCGGCTGGAATCGAGGTTTTATCTACAATAGCAAGTTTTTCAGCCACGTCGTGACTATTGAGATATAATTTGAGGCCAAAATTAAAATTATTAAAATCAGCTTTGTATTTTTCCTGATTGACATAGGACTTATCAGCTAAAGGTCTCAATTTTTCGATTTCGCGGTCAATTTTCTTAATGCGGAAGAAATTTTCTGCAAAATCTAGATAAATATAAAACTTGGCAGCAGACTGGGCAGTGGCGGTATTTGATTCGAGGAGCTTTGCCTTGCGACCGAGGCCCTCGAGGGTCTTAAATATGCGACCGTCATAAAGATTCATGGTGCGTGGTTCAAGCCCTTTGGCTTTTTCTGTGAAGGCGAGGGCTTGATTAATTGAAGTAAATTCAAAAACATACTGACGAGTATGATATTGAATCGGTTGAACCTTCAAAATTACCTCTGTAATTACGCCGAGCGTACCCTGAGCGCCAAAGAAAATTGGTAACACATCGAACGGCTTATTTTCGCGATTTACTTCGGTGACCATGCGATAGCCGGAGCGATTATGGACGGATTCACGAATTTTGGCGATGACGGCCTGATTTTTTTCAGTCAAATCGTAAACCATGGTATTAGTTTTGGCATTTTCATCATCATTTTTCGATTGAGCTAACTTGATGCCGCGTTTGGTGAGACTGGTGGATTGAAAAATTTCACCGTTTGGCAAGACTACCTCAATGCGATCGGTGAAATAATAGATGCTACCGTATTTTTTAGCCGCTTCATCAATAAGAGCGGTAGAAATCAGACTGCCAATGGTTTGTTTTCGGGAAGCTACGACGGGTAATTCCAGACCGAACAGAGCCAGTGCATCATTGAGTTCACCGAGAGTAATACCAGCCTTCACCCGGACTAAACTTTCACGGGTGTCGATTTCTTCGATGGTGTTGAATTTTTCCATGGAAATCAGTAGTCCGTCGGTCAGATCAGCGCCAGTAGTGTCGAGACCTGCGCCACGTACACCAATCGGAAGTTTATAGCCCTTTTTGGCTAATTTAGCACTGAAGCGCAAGATGAATTGGATATCTTCCGCAGTTTTTGGGATGCAAAGAAAGCGTGGCATCATTTCCAGCACACTCATATCGCGTGAATAAGCTGCAAGAATCTCCGGCTTGTCCGTAACAAGACCAGAAATATGCGCATTCAAAAACTTCGCAAGTTTATTCATGACCACCCTTTTTCATTAGTATTATTTTAGCATAGGCTTTTTAATTTTTGTAGTTGAATTATTCTATTAATCTGGTTTGATTTTTTGAATGATTTGATTTTTGAATGAATTTCATTTTTCATCGACCAACTACTATTTTAGAACTACAGATTTTTCACTGACTACTATTTTAGGACCACCGAGTTTTCACCGACTAATTCCTTCAAGCCGGAAATCAGCTCTGGACTAGCCTCAATACGGAACGGCATGCGGAGCGGTTTCTTGATTTCACCGTCTTTGAGTACGAGAATAATTTCTGAAAAACCTGGTGATTCATCACAAAGTTCACGAATGGAAGTGAGCGTGGCAGTGTTTTGGGGATTTTCCACCAGAACGAAGAGCTTGAGACTGCGTGGATCGGCTTCTGGCGCGATGATACGCTTCGGAGCCTCGGATTCTTCCGATGTGGCGGTTTTAGTAGAACCTGCGGTGTCAGACTTGGCGTTCTCAGATTTTGTAGAATCAGATTTAACAAAAGCGGATTTAGTGGAATCAGACTTAGCGGAAGCAGTTTTCGCGGCTGCAGGCTTGGTTGATTTTGCGGTGGCATCTGATTTAGTTTCAGAGGTTTTTTCGGTTGACGACTTTGGTTTAGATATTGTCATGGTTGGAACATCAGTAGATTTTGGATTAGCAGTTTCTTCGCCAGCTGGCTTACGACGGCGAAACTCCTTTTTCGGGGCTTCCGCTGGGTCAGCCAGACGCGTACCGGTGGACTCATAGGAAGAAAGTTTGTCATCAGAAAGAACGGAGATGGATTCGGCAATAATTTTCACATCTGAGGTGATATTGCCATCCTTATCTTTGGCGTTAATACGGCCAGTAACCTTAATCACATTATCAATCGCGAGACGGTCACTATATTCCTCGTAGGTTTTCGGGAAGACGAGGAATTCAAGCTCAGAAGTCTTGCTTTCGATTTTCACGAAAGCCATCTTGGTATTAGATTTGGTAAGAATAGTGCGAATATTAGTAATAATGCCACCCACAATCACTTGCTTGCCGTCATTTTCCGGAGTAACTAGAGTGAAAGGATGGGTTTGCTCTTCGAAATAAGTATCGTATTTATCTAGTGGGTGCGCCGAAAGATAGAGACCCATCAGATCACGCTCCCAGAGAAGTTGATCTTTTTCGGAAATCTGAGTGGGAGAGGGCTGAATGACAGGCTCTGGAATCGAACCGGCGTCACCCATCATCCCGAAGAGGTCAGTTTGGCCGGAAGCCTTATCTTTTTGAACTTTAGCACCATAAGCCTGAATATCTTCGAGGTTAAATAGGAGGTCGGTGCGATTATGGAAGCGATCAAAAGCCCCGGTCTTGATAGCGGATTCCCAAGATTTTTTATTAAACTTGGAACCATCAACACGGGCCGCAAAATCACAGACCGACTTGAATGGACCGTTTTTATCGCGTTCCGGAATGACAATATCTTCTACTAGAGCTTTACCCATACTTTTAATCGCGGCTAACCCGAAACGAATGGTGTTTTCTCCACCAACAATAGCGAAGTCGGAATAAGATTGATTGATATCTGGGCCAAGCACCTTAATACCCATGCGCTTACATTCAGCAATCTCAATCGCCAAACGATCAGTCCAGCGCATATCGGATGTCATCAGTGCAGCCATGAAGGCGTCTGGATAATGTGCCTTGAGGTAGGCCGTCCAATAAGCTACCAAACCATAACACGCGGCGTGAGACTTGTTAAAACAGTAGTTAGCGAAGTCGAGCAACTGCGACCAAAAAGTTTCGGCCTGTTCCTCAGTGGCACCACCAACTTCTTGGGCACCTTTAATAAATTCCGGCTTCACCTTATTCATTAGGTCCACCTTCTTCTTACCTACGGCCTTACGCAAGGTATCCGCCTGACCACCGGTAAAGCCACACCATTCCTTGGAGATCTGCATGAACTGCTCCTGATAAATCAAAATACCGTAGGTAGACTTCAAGGCATTCTCGAGACCAAAATGAAGATAGGTAATCGGTTCTTCCCCATGCTTGCGACGAATAAAGGAATCAATAAACTGCATCGGGCCCGGACGATAAAGGGCCACCATAGCGATGATATCTTCAAAGCTACTGGCGCGAAGATCTTTCAAATAACGCTTCATACCGGCAGATTCCAGCTGGAAGACACCGGTGGTTTCGGCGCGTTGTAAAAGTTCATAAGATTTTTGATCATCGAGCGGAATACTATAGAGATCGACGTCATCGTGATACACCTTACGAATCATGCGCAAGGCGTTATTAATCACCGAAAGGTTAGAAAGACCCAAAAAGTCCATCTTAAGAAGACCTAATTCCTCGACCTGAGTCGAAGGGTACTGGGTAGCCAGTGGACCCTTCGCGGAAACTTCAAGCGGCAAGAATTTGACTAATTCATCCGGCGCAATCACCACACCACAAGCGTGAACACCGTGAGAACGAATAGTACCTTCGAGCTTGGAAGCGTAATCGATTACGCGCTTAGCGACTGGATTATGTTCGTATTCATGCTTAAGATCGGGAGCGGTCTTAATGGCATCGGTTAATTTGACATGGTGGCCCATCACCGGGTCTGGCACAAGCTTGGCGATACGGTCAGCCTCGGCATAGGGAACTTCGAGCACACGCGCCACATCACGTACGGCGTTTTTGGCCATCATTTTACCAAAAGTCACGATGTTGGCCACGCGACCTTTACCGTATTTTTCAGTACAATATTCAATCACCTCATCGCGACGGGTATCCTGGATGTCGGTATCAATATCCGGCATAGAGACACGATCCGGGTTCAAGAAACGCTCGAAAAGGAGACCATATTTCATCGGATCAAGCTCGGTAATACGCAAAGCATAAGCCAAAATGGAACCAGCAGCCGAGCCACGACCCGGGCCATAAATAATACGCTTCGTCTTACCCCACATAATGAAATCTTGCACGATCAAGAAATAACCATTGTACCCCATACGGTCAACAACGCTTAATTCATAATCGATACGTTCAAGAATTTCTGGAGGTAATACTTTGCGACATTCTTCGACCGACCAATCTTGTACTTCTTCCTGAGTTTTACCACCATAACGAAAAGCTAGACCACGAAAAACTAACTTATCTAGGTAAGTTTTATCAGTTTCACCTTCTGGCACCGGAAACTTCGGAATCAAAATACGCCCGAGCTTCATGTCGACATTACAGCGCTCGGCAATCTTGCGAGAGTTTTTGATAGCGTCAGGATATTCCTTACCCCAACGATCAATAATTTCTTGTGGGGGAATGACGTGAAGTTGGAAGTCCTTCAAGGTCATACGATTTTGGTCGGAAAGATTGGCGGCCGTACCGATACAGAGGAGGATTTCGTGAGCGTCTTGGTCTTCATGTTTGAGGTAGTGACCATCACAGGTAACGACAAGCGGCAAACCAGTTTCTTTGGCGATTTGTTGCAAACCTTGATTGATGCGATCTTGCACCTCCCAGTGAGTCGGTGACTCTGGGTGACCGTGATCTTGCATCTCAAGATAAAAACGATCTTTATAGACTTCTTTATACCAATCAACTAATTTTCTGGCGCCATCCATGTCGCCATTTTTTAGGCGCACGGAGATTTCCGAGCTAGCACAGCCTGAGAGACAAATAATCCCCTCGTTGTACTTTTCCATTATTTCATGGTCGATACGAGGTTTGTAATATTTACCATTAATTTCCGCTTCGGTGGCAAGACGACAGAGGTTTTCAAAACCCTGGTCATTCATGGCGAGCAAGGTAATGTGATAACGCACCTTATCATGTGCGGGATCCTTATCGGTACGATTTCTAGCCGCCACATAGGCCTCGAGTCCGAGAATTGGCTTAATACCCGCAGATTGACCTTCCTTATAGAGCTCAATCAAGCTGGACATGGTACCGTGATCCGTAACAGCCACGGCTTGCATGCCGGTTTCTTTGACATACTTAATGAGATCTGGTACTTTAGTCAGACCATCAAGAAGTGAGTAATGCGTATGGTTATGCAGATGCACAAAATCCGCCGGAGCCAAAATATGGTCTGGTGAATCAATTTCTTCGCAAAACTTCAAAAAATCGTCGTTTTTCGCCTCGGTAGATGGAGAGGCCTCTGCAGGTGCCGACATTTACTCCTCAGTATCGTCGGTTAATTCTTCAGAAACTGCGTCTTCGATAGGGGCTACAACCTCTTCTTCGACAGGCTCTACGACCTCGTCTTCAATTTCAGCAGCTTTCTTTGCAAATTTTTGCTTAAACTTTCCAAAATTAGTTTTCTGTTCGTGGTAAATCTTGCCTAGATTCTCTTTTTGATCGTGGTAGATTTTGCCGCCTTTGTCCTTAATTTCAGCACGAGTTTCTTTGCCAGACTTTGGAGCAGAAAGAACCCCAGCAATCGCACCAAGAGCCATACCAAATATGGTACCGAGAACAAAATGACCAGTAGATTTTTTCATATTCCTCCTTTTTGTTAATATATTTATATTATATTACTTTGTCGACTTTTTTGCAGTAGTCTTTTTGGTAGAAGTACGAGGTTTAGTTGGGTTAATAAAACTCATCAGCTTCTTCGTCAAAATATCTTTCACTAAGCTTTTCGCGAGAGGTCCAACCGAAGTCATATCCTTAATATTATCTGCTACGTCATCGGCTTTTTCGGCGATGGATTGACCAGTTTGGACCATAATTTCAATCTCAGAGAGTAGGTGAATAAATTTAACTAAGAAAATAATTCCGACAATCAGAAAGACCAACAAAGTCATTGATAAAATCGCTACTAAAATCCATTCTGCTGTATTCATATAAACCTTTCTGCTAACTATTTTAGCATAAGTTCGATGAAATAAAAAATATAACTGGAGCTGCCAGTTATATTTTTCTTAGCCTAGCGGATTACGGATCATGTCGTAATCTTCGCAATTAGCATTTAGCTTTGAGATGAAATTTAGATTTCGCGAATAAATTTCTTGATATCTTCACCAAAGTCTTCGTACATGAAGTTATAGGCCAGTGAAGCAAGAGCGTAATTCTTAGGATCACCAGTAGTCATCCAGCGACCTTTAGTCTTTTCAACGTAAACATTGCCAGTTTCAGCCATCTTAGTAATGGCATCGACCGTCCAGAGCTCATTATCGAGACCAATATTCTTTGGATCAAGGTGCTCAAAAACTTCTGGGGTCAAAAGATAGCGACCATAAGAAGTGAGATTAGATGGAGCCTGTTCAATAGCTGGTTTTTCGATGATATTTTCGAGAGTTTGAAGTGCTGCATCACGAAGTTTAATAATACCGTACTTATTCAAAACTTCGCGTGGCATTTCTTGAGAAATAATGATAGCCTTAGCGTCTTCATGCTTCTTGTATGATTCAATCAAGGTCTTGATATCAGAGTGACCGAAAACCACATCGTCAGAATAGGCGACGACGAAGGCCTCGTCATCACGAATGTAAGGACGAGCGGAAGCAATTGGAGAACCGTTGCCGTATGGGTAACTTTGATCTTGCTCGATGACGGTGATTTTTGGAAAATCGAGAACACGTTGTACTGGAGCATAACGATCAAGCTTGCCCTGAGAAGCGAGTTGTTTTCTAATGCGGTTCACGGAATTATTGAAGTAATCTTCGTAAACTCCCTTACCTTCTGGAGTAGCGACAATGATAATTTCCTTAATTCCAGCATCCACACATTCCTCCACCACGAGTTGCATGATTGGACGATTGCCGAGTGGGAGCATGGCCTTAGGTACAGTTTTAGTGATTGGTAGATAGCGGCTAGCAAAGCCAGCGTCAGTAATAACAGCCTTGGTAGGTAACTTATATTTCATAATTTCTCCTTGAGCCTTAATTATACAAGATTGAAGCGTAATAGTCAAAGATTACAGAAGTGAATGAACTTGATAAATAAAAAAATAGGGCACATGGCCCTATTTAGGATGAGTTTTATTTTTTAGAAATTTTCTTCGCAGTTGGCTTTTTGGTTTTCCTAGTAGCGGCTTTTTTAACCGACTTATGCGCAGTTTTTTCGCCAAGATTCTTTGACTTATAGACACGATCTGGTTTTACAGAAAGTTCTTTAATGGCGGCAATTTTCTTAGCATTCTTGGCGCGTCTCTCACGACTTTCAATACGTTTTTCACGAAGATCAGTTTCATAATCGTGTTTTTGTTCTTTATTATGGATGGCATAAATTAAATTCGAAATACCGAAAATCATCATATAAGAACCGAAATATTTGATAAATGGAAGATTACCGAGATGACCAGCGTTCACAACCACGATACCGATAATACAACCGGAAACACCGGTGAGAACCCAGATAAAGCGGTCAGTCAGATCATCGACGGAACCCAGACCAATGAAAATTTCAAGAATACCACGGGCAATAGTGTACAGGCCGATAATGACGAGGTGCCAAATAGCATTTTGGTCTTTGGCGAAAAGCAGGGCGAAAGCGGCGGCAATTTCGAGAATTGCCATGAGTAGTGAAAGACCCCAAGTTTCTTTCAAATGCGTGCGAGTGAGGAGATTTAGCATTTCGATAATACCGAGACCGAGCAAAACCGTACCTGCGATGATAATGATCGCTTCGAAGCTATTCAGATTTGTAAAAAGAGCGTACCAGCCAAAAAGAAGCGCCAACACACCCTGCAATGCGAAGATTAGCCAGTGGCTATCAATATATTTTCGCTTGATTGACATATAATTTTCCTTTATTAATTCTTATGCTTATTTTAGCATAAAAAAGAAAAATAATGCAGAGCTTACTGAAATATCACAAAAAACCTCGAATTCGTTTCATAAATTCGAGGTGGCACTTAATCGACTTTGAAAATTTAGACGTGGCGCACTTTGCGACGCAGGGTTTCAATTGGTAGTGTTTTAGTGTAATAAGAAATTTTATCTAAAACAAGATCTCTAGCTTCGAGATATTTTAATTCTTCCACACCAAATCCACGCTTAAAGACTGAGACGCCATAGAAGCGATGCTTGGTGTCGTTTTCGTCAACAATACCCCAAAAATTGTAACGTTTAATACCACGCTTTCTCGCGTCACGCATAGCCTCCATATGAAGAAGCGGGGCGCCGGAATATTTAGTGCCGAGTTCGGAGGAAACGCCGTAATGATAAGAAGCTTCATTGCCATAAAAAATCATGAAATTTTCGGCGAGAATTTCACCATTGAGCTTGGCAATATAGAGTACCGCCTCGTTATTTTTAGCAAAAGCCGCAAATTGCTTGGTGAGGAATTCCTCAGAGAAGGCATAAAAGTCGTGGCGCTTAGCAGTCTGCAGTTCAATTTGATAAAAATCATGAATCGCTTTCGGGTCGGAAGTTTTCTCGATGGTGATCTGATTCTTCTCCGCTTTACGTAACGCACGGCGCAGACGCTGACGCATGTTTTTAAGAATTTCTTCTTCGGAATTTTCTAGATTAAGAACACCAGCAAACTCTACCGAAAGATACATCGGGGCCTTGCGGAAGCCGAGCTGCTGAAAAGCCTTTGCATTCTCTGGGGTATTCTGAAGCTGAGGGCGTACACGGACGAAAGTACATTTTAATTTTTTCGCTTGTAATTTCATGTCGTCGAAAATCAGTTTTTTAACTTCTTGGTTGGTCCAATCAAAAATCGGTCCACCAGCTACGGCAAGATGACGCCCACGCTTGGCGGGCTCAACTTCGCCAGCATAAACTCCAACGAGCTGGTTATTTTCATCATAGATACCACGACGCACAATGTCAAAACCACGCGAACGATAGAATTCATAAAAATCCCAGGATTGCAAAAAGTTAGCATCGGGATGACTCGTAACGAATTTATCCCACTCAGTTTGATTTTCGACGGTTTTGACGGTGTATTTCATAGTTTCCTTTTTAATTTATAGATGACGTTTTTTGCGACGAGCGTCTTCGACTAGACGAATCAGACCGTAGTGAAGTTTTTTGACTGGAAGGTCATGAGCATGCAAATAATCAAATTTTTCACCACCAAAGCCAGATTTGAAGGTAGTGACGCCAGCGAATTTATGATTTTTTTGGCCGGCTGGTGCAATTCCCCAGAGATTATAACGAAGTTTCCCTTGTTTTTTAAGATCCTTCATTACATGCCATTGTAAGGCATAGGCGCCTGGGAATTTGTAATTTAATTCAGTGGAGGCGGCCTCAAAGTAGTCACCTTCTAAAGCATCAGTTAAAACTAAGCCATAAGCTACTGGTTTACCATCGAGTGTGGCACGGTAAATCTGAAGATCAGAGCCGAAAGCCTTGGCATAGGCATTGAGATCCTTGCGGCGTGGCGGAATAAAACCTTGGCGCTTGGCGGTTTCGGCTTGAATCTGGTGAAACTCACGGAGAATTTCAGGGGTATTGGATTTTTTGACCTTAAAATTTAGCTTCTCCGAGCGGCGCACTTCATAACGAGTTTGACGACGCATGTTTTTCAAAAGATCCTCTTCAGACTGGGTGAGATCAACGAAAATAGTATTTTCGGCATGAAGAAAATAGGAGGCAGAAAGCGACGGAAGCGACTCGATAAGCGTTCGATTTTCTGGAGTCTCCTCGAGATTTGGACGAAAACGCACGAAGACACAATTATTTTGCTTGGCATAGCGGTAGATTTCGGCCATGGCAAGCTCTAGCTCATTACGATTCTGATAATCGAGAATCGGTCCGCACGGAATCTCCAAAAAACGGCCACGCTTAGCGTCTTTAATAATGGCAAGACAATAGGATTTTTCACTAAACATCAGGAAGATAGGCTTATGACCAATGGATTTATTGACTTCATACCACTGTTTGGATTGCAGGAAATTAGTGTGTGAGGCGGCGTGGCGAAGAGCATCGATTTGCTCTACCTCAGTTTCGGATAGAGATTTTTTGGTAGTAAATGGAGTGATTTTTTCACCTTCTAAATTAACTTCATATTGATTAATGAGATGTCTAGCCTCAGCGAGCTCAAAAATATTGAGCCAGTTTGGCAGATTGATTAGGTGATTGGCAGCAAAGACTGCTTTTGGACAAGCTTTTTCATCAAAATTAGCTTGAGCATAGTATCTCTCCGGTGAGACTGACGAGCTATACCAAATATCATCCATAATGAAGCCTGCAGTCGTGAGTTTTTTCAATAACTCTGCACGATTTTCCACAAAATAGAAACGGCGAAGAGGAGCGCGGTGTTTAATTTTCTTAAGATCACGTAAGGCGAGTTTAGCCTGCCAATGGGTAAGACGAATAGAATTATCTAGCTTGGCATCAGCTGACTTCTGAATTTGATGAGTTTTCAGAAGAAAGGCAGTGCAGAGGCGACCGAAATTAAGGCGACCAAGCTGCAGATGGAATAAAGCACGGGTAATGGCGCCAAAAAGCGGATATAAACGAGTGCGAAAACGGTCGGCGAAGCTTGGTAGATTGGTTGGAGTAGTGAACGACTTTTTGCGCTTATCGGTTTTACGAAGAAATACTAACCCACCAGAGATTAAATCGAGGGATTTCCCCTTACCAAAACTCATAATCACGGCATCACCGACCATACCAGCTTCACGACCATCCAGATAATCCATGCCGACACAATGTGCAAGATCTTCGATTAGAGCAAGATTGTATTTTTTAGCGACAGATTCAATATTGGCTATATCACAGGGGTAAGCTAAATTATTCTGCACGATCACCGCCTTAATTTCTGGATTTTTCGCACAGGCTTTTTCGAGGGCTTTGGCATCAAAATGGAGATTTTTTAGATTGACATCAAGATAAACTGGTTCACAGCTGACACTGCGCACCGCTTCCACTACCGCAAAGCAGGTCAAAGCCGTAATCGCGACTTTGTCGCCAGGCCTAACGAAATATTTAATAGCCTCAGAAAGTGCAGTACGCCCTGAACCATAAAGCGCGACGTTTTCCGCTGCCACCTGATAACGATTAGCGATATAGGTCTTCAATTTTTCGGAATCTTTTTTGGAGCCAAAGGCAAATAATTGCCTGAGCGTTTTTTTCAAACCAAATTGGCTAGCGTGGGCAATAAATTTCATTAGGATAATACCTCATTGATGGCCTTGGCCAGACCTTTTGGATCGTCGATATATGGAGCGTGACGCCATTTTTCGGAAGAATAAAAAGTACTACCAGAAATCAGCTCATGAAGCTTTTTACCTTGGCGAAGCGGCGTAATTTGGTCATTTTCGCCCCAAAGAATCGAGGTTTTTACCTTAATGCGTGACGGATCGAGATTTTTGTCAGATTCATGCATGTTGGCTAAAGTTTTTTTCATATTTTCCGGCGCATGGGCATAATCAGAAGCACCGACTAGCTTATGAAAAACCTTACGCAAGATTGGCACTCGCTTAAAAATACCAAAAGCTTTACTGAGTCCGCGCAAAATATCACGTTTCAAAGATTTTTCGTATATACCCGCGCTATCGAGAAGAATTAAATATGAAAGTTTTTTCGGATGTTTAATAGTGAGATTCATCAGGATACGGCCGCCATTACTGTGTCCGAGCACTACAGCATCATCTGGAAGTTCGCGTTTGGCCCAGCGCACATAATCATTAATAGTCCAGACTTTTTGGCTTTGCTCAGTGAGGCCTGGAACATGCAACATTTTAACTTCGATATTGTATTTATCGCGTAAGATTTCGATGGTTTTTCCCCAAGGCTCGACGGTGTAAGTCCAGCCATGAATAATATATAAAGTTTTCATTAGTTAAGTCCCCTTTTTTCGCGGCGCTTCTCTGCAGCCTTTTCACGACGTGGCAGACGTTCGGCATCGACCGGATTTAATAATAATTTTTCAATAATCCATTCGAGATATTGACTACCCTTAAAGAGAATGGTTTCGCCATTCTTAGCATTTTGTTGAATGAATTCGAGGGCTTTTTTCGGGTCATCGAAGATATTGACCTTGATTCCCTGCTTCTGAAGGATCGGGTAAGTATATTCGCGCGTACGCCGACCGATTAAAATTACTTGTTCAGGCTCAGACGCAATAATTGCATCAGCAAGCTTTTCATGTTCATGCCGCTCGATACTACCCTGTTCTACCATGTCGCCAATCACTAGCCATTTATGCTTGGTATGCATTACGCGATACATTTTAAGGATCGACTCCATAGAAATCAGATGGGCATTATAGCTACTATCGATAATTTTTAGGTTATTGATTCCTTTCAGGAAAGTATTGCGCCCAGGAGCTTCACGCATATCGGAAAAATCATTCGGTATCTGAATATGAAGATACTCACAAAGCTTGGACAACATGGATAATTGTATAGCCAAATCGAGTTGCATGGGATTTTTAAAGGTAATAGTGAATTCATTTAGTTTTGGTTGGCTGGAGAAATTCATAACGAACTCAGTTTTATTTGGATAAACGGTATATTTTAGCAATTCGCTCTTACTACATTTAATAACTTCGGCCTTAGTCTTGCCTTTGGCGACAATTTTATCAATCGCACGATTCATAAGAGCGACATCCTTATCGATGAGGATTAATTTTTGAGTATTTTCGGGCAGGGTAGCGAATTCATGAGTAATGGCTTTTTCGAGATTCGGAAAGAGACCGGCTTCAACCTGCTTTTCGAACTGCACCGCATGCGAAAGACCCAGAGAAACCCAGATCGTGACTTCCGGTTTTAGCCATTTAGCGAGAAATTCTGCTTCATGCGGGCGTTCGCCATCGATTTCGACAATATAAAACTTTTCACGATGGGTGTAAAAAAGCGATTTGAATGGCACGCCGATAATTAGGCTGAGCCAACGCCACTTACTACCACGCACACCGTCCATATCAACAATATCAAAGGCTACGCCAAAGGCAGAATTAGCATTAAAGGAATAATGCGCCTTAGTTTTTAGAGTGGATTCAACCAAATTCAACATGGTAGTCTTACCGACTGAACCGGTAATGGCAATCACCCGAGGTTTCCAGCGTTTAAGTGAAATATTAGCAAAAAAACGAAAATAATTCGCAGCCAAAAAATAAAATTTCTTTTTAAGTCTCATTACGAGGGTCATATATTTATTTTAGCATATACTGTTAATTTTTAATATTTTGGAAGAAGCGGGCGGCGCGTTCAGTAGTCGGATGGTCCATAATCTTTCGCGGCTCGCCATCTTCAATAATTTTCCCCTTATCAAGAAAGATAAGGCGGGTGCCAACTTCTCTGGCAAAACTCATTTCATGAGTGACAATCACCATAGTGCGACTGTGATCTTTGGCAAGATCCTTAATAACCTCGAGTACTTCGCCTACCATTTCTGGATCGAGTGCAGAGGTCGGCTCATCAAACAAAATTACCTCTGGATGCATGGCTAAGGCGCGAGCGATAGCGACACGCTGTTTTTGACCACCCGAAAGATTCTTCGGGTAATCATAAGCTTTATTTGCCAAGCCCACACGTTTCAGCAGCTCCATGGCTTCTTTTTCTGCCTGTTTATTCGAGATATGTAGAACTTTTCTCGGAGCGAGCTTGATGTTTTCTATAATATTAAGATTTTCAAAAAGATTAAAACTTTGAAAAACCATACCAACTTTAGCACGAAGCTTATTGAGATTGGTTTTTGGTTTTGTGATTTCTTGTCCATCGATAAAAATTTGACCGTTATCTGGAACGTTTAATAAGTTTAAGCAACGCAAGAAAGTAGATTTCCCGGAACCGGAAGATCCAACCAAGACTACGGTCTCGCCGTCTTGGATTTCGAGGTCTATACCACGCAAAACTTTTTGATTTTCGAAACTTTTTTCCAGTTTCTTCACAATGATCGACATTTAAGCTAGCCTCTTTTCCACTTTTGACATAATTTTAGTAAAGATCAGAGTAATCGCCAAATAAATAACCGCGGCAGCCACCAATGATTCAAAAGCCGTAGCAGTTAACGAACGGATATCATCAGCCCCACGCATAATATCGCCGAGACCGATCCATCCCACGATGGAAGTTTCCTTAAAGAGCGAAATCCCCTCGCCGATGAGGCTCGGTAAGGAATTCTTGAGCGCCTGTGGCATCACGACATAAAGTTGGGTACGAAATTCTGAAAGACCGAGAGACCTCGCGGCTTCCTTTTGGCCACTAGAAACACTTTCGATACCACCACGAATAATTTCCGAAATATAAGCGCCACTATTGAGCGAAAAAGCTACGGCGGCTACGATAATTTTCGGCATAGCGCGATACTCGGCGAAGACCACGTAATACATAATTAAGAGCTGCACCAGAAGTGGCGTACCACGGATGATTGTGACGTAGAGATTGGCGATTTTTTGACAAAACTTGCTACTAGAAGTGCGAAGCATTGATATCAAAACGCCGAGAAGAAAACCAAAAAAGAGGGCTAAGATAGTCAAAACAATGGTAACTTCGAAACCGTGCCAAAAATAAATCCAACGCCCGTTACCGAATATTACTTCCAAAAATTTCATCTGCTCTCTCCAAAATATTTCCTTAACAAGGCATCCATACGCGCATCCTCTTTCATGCGATTAATCGTTTGATCAACTTTTTCCTTGAGAGTCTGATTAGTTTTTTTCATGGCAATAGCATAAGATTCGTTGCCAATAGCGGAGCCAAGAATTTTGAGGCCCGGAAATGCCACGATATATTGATTAGCTGGTGCGTCATCCAAAATCACGGCATCAACCCGACCAGAAGCTAGCTCCTGCAAAACATTCGGTGCGGCTGGGAACTGAATCACTTTGGCACCCTTAATTTCGGAAGCCAAGATATCACCGGTAGTGCCGAGTTGAACGCCGATTTTTTTGCCGATGAGGCCAGATTTATTAAAAATCTTGCTATCTTCTGGGACAATAATGCGCTGGGTGGCCTGATAATACGGCTCCGAAAATAGAGCATTCTTCGCACGTTCTTCGGTGACCGACATGCCAGCCACGGCAATATCGATGCGACCACCTTCGAGAGCTGGAAGAAGTCCATCAAAAGACATATCCTCGATTTTTAGCTCAGCGCCCAAGTCCTTCGCGATTTCGCGCGCGAGATCCACGTCAAAACCGACCACCTGGCCACCTTCTTTGTATTCAAAAGGCTTAAAAGTGGCGTTCGTCCCCATGACCAAGACCGAGGCGTCATGAGATACCACGGTCTCGCGTTTTATGATATCGAAAAACATCCAGAAAAAAGCCGCAACACACCCCGCCAGAATAATCAAATTTTTAATAATTCGGACAGGGTTTCGTTTCGGCTTATGCATAGTTTAAGTATAAGGCGTTTAGCCTGATATTTCAAGATTGCAAGTAAAATTGATTCAATTAAACAATTAATAAAGGCACCTAAAACAAAAAAGGTACAATCCTATAAAATAATTGGAGCTATTAGTAATAATGATAAAAGAATTAGATTAAGAGTTGTAAGGCATAGAAGCAGAATGGCGCTTATGTCTTTTTTGTTTTATAAAAAATATACAGATACCATTTTTTAAAGTTAAAACCAAGTATCTGTACAAATAATTTATTCACCTCCTAGGGCTTACGTGTAAAATAACCCTGTACTCCAGGTCGATCCACCCGAAGCCAAGTTTTATCGGCTGTAGAAGGATCGGCCAGGTATGAACCGTTACCACCGCGGAGCTTTTTACTCTCTTTGAACATATTGGAAAAACTTGTAAGTTTAGATGTATTAAAATCATTGTTCACATATATTTTTTCTGACCCATTGAATGCAAACATCCAGCCCATATTCGTCACATTGGAAGTGTTGAAGTTAGAAAGATCTAGCGAAGTGAGCCTAGGCATATCATAAAACATAGCGCCCATATTCGTCACCTTGGAAGTGTTGAAATTAGAAAGATTAAGCGAAGTGAGACTAAACATGTGAGCAAACATACAGCTCATATCCGTCACATTGGAAGTGTTGAAGCTAGAAAGATTAAGCGAAGTGAGACCATACATTTCATTAAACATATACTTCATATCTGTCACCTTAGAAGTGTCAAAGTTAGAAAGATCTAGCGTGGTGAGTTTAGTCATATCAGAAAACATATATTGCATATTTGTCACCTGGGAGGTATCGAAGTTGGAGAGATTGAGTGAAGTGAGACTACGCATGTCATAAAACATCTTACTGCTATCCATATTCAAATAAACCTTTTCTGGCTCGGCATAATAATAAGCTGTTTTATCGGTCGGATTTAACCAGAGTTTAATTTCACAATCAGACTCTTCGTCTTCAATGTTTACGGCATTCATGGAAGCGGCTGGCGCTACGGTGCTCTTCTTAAAATACTCGATTATATTCGGCGTGGGTCCTAAGGCTTTTAGTTTTGCATTAAAATCAGGACCCTCCGTCATGATGGCTATTGGCGTATATGGATTTGAAACAAAAGATAAGATTAACTTATTTGTATAATTCCCTGATTCGAGATTATCAGCTAATTTCATGCCAATACTAAGCTGGTTCGATTCGTTGCCGTTAGTCTTTCCAGTGGTCTGTAAGATTTGTGTTGGGGTAGAAAGAGCTGGAATCGGTGCGTAGTTCGTGGACGCTCCAAACTTATAGCCCCAAGTATTATTTGGTAAATTATTCAGAGATATATTAGTGCTAATCGAGTCAATTTTCGCTCCAACCGCAGATCCTGTATTAGTCAGCGCGGTATTTTCCGTCTCCGCACTTAGTGTCGCAGTATAACCGGTACGATTATTGGTATTAACGGTGAAGCTAAACGGAATTTCTGTGGTTTTATTCGTACTGTTTATTACTTGGTTTCCATTTATCTGTAAATTCGTCTGATTCACGGAAGCTGAAAGTGTCGGAGTGAATAAGGCAAAAGTATTATTGCCGAAAATTAAATTAGAAAAAGATATTAGAGTCAGAAATAATCCGAGAAGCTTTATTTCTCTATTAAACCACCCCCCCCCCCCATGAGGTTTTGTGGTTGTGATTTTTGGCTAATCATATTTATTATTTTAGCATAAACAATATCAAAAATCAGCATTAAAATTGCTTATGGTTTAGTTAAACAATTCGGAACAAGCCGTCTTTAAGTGATTGTCTTCATTATAAAACAAATCTGGGTTATTATGTCTATTTTCCCATTCTCTAAGGATTAGCTCTAGGTCTTTAATATTGAAGGTTAAATCTCGATAGATATATCTTAGGGCTCTCTTATTTCCCCAATACTGCACTTATGCTGCCAACGCCATATAAGTGCGTAGATTTGTCTAAAATTAAGATTACAAAACTTGAATAATTTAGTGTCTGCTTTTACGGACATTTGCGCTCTGATGGCAATTCTGTTAAACTTTTCATTAGGAACAATCCTTTCTTTATTTAGTTGTTATTTGCTAACTACTATTTTACAGGATTGTTCCTTTTTTGTTTTAGGGGTTTTTCTTAATTGTTTAACTGAACCGATTTTAAATGGTTATGGTTTTTGTGTAAAATAACCCTGTGCAGGTGGATTATCAAAGCGGAACCAATCTTTAGTGGCCATAGATGGATTTTCTAGATGAGAACCTTGACCACCACGGAGCTTCACGCGATTTTTGAATACATCTTTAATGCCATCACCAGGAGTACCATCGTCCTGGGTTTTGAAATGATCTTGCCAATACGAATATTCGGTGAGCTTAAATTCATTAGTAGTATAGATTTTCTCCAGCTGATCACGAGACTGGTCATCGATGGCAAACATTCCAGCCAGACTGAAGGTTTTTTGAATATCCACTTCGCCAAGATCAATGCTCTTTAGGCTATAGGTATTGTGGAACATATAATCTAAATTATTAGCCATCTCAAAGCTGAAATCTGGACCTAATTTTAGATCAGAAAGTGCCTCCATACCGTCAAACATACTGGTCATATCGGTGGCCTTTCGACTATTAAAGTTAGTGAGGTCGAGTTTGGCAACCTTCGAAACATCTTTAAAAAGATTCTTCATGTTATCGACCTGGCTGGTGTTAAAATGCAAAATATCTAGCTCCTCAAGCGCCGTCATCCCCTGGAACATAGCCGACATCTCCTTTAGGTTATTAGTCTCAAAAGAGGAAAGGTCTAGATGTGCAAGCTGATTCATACCATTGAACATTTCCTTCATATTGGTAACTTTTGCCGTATTTATCGCGGCTAGATTTAAGTCGGTAAGCTGAAGCCCAGCAAACATTTTCTCCATATTTTCAACATTTCTCGTATCGAACAATGTTAAATTTAACTCTGTGAGAGCAGTAGCATTATTAAACATCGAGCTCATATCGGTGACGTTTTGAGTGTTAAAATGACTTAAATCTATCTGTCCGAGACTAGTCGCATTTTTAAACATCCCACTCATATTTTTTACTTTTTCTGTATTGAAATTATTTCCCAAATTAATCTGTGTCAAACTAGAGGCACCACTGAACATATTACTCATATCCTCTACATTCGAAGTATCAAAATGAGAAATATCAATAGTATCTAACGCAGAAACCTGTGAAAATAGGCCACCCATATCAGTGACATTATGCGTATCAAATCCATGAGTATTTAGATTAGTTAAACTTGACATACCGAGAAACATTGAAGACATATCAGTGACCGCGGAAGTATCAAAATGCGAAAGATCAAGTTCCGTCACAGTCGCCATACCGGAGAACATCCCCGACATATTCTCTACCTTGCTGGTATTGAAATTAGAAAGATTAAGTTCAGTAATTTGACCAACATCCGTGAACATACCACTCATATCAGTGACATTACTAGTATCCAGATGCGATACATCTAGTTCAGTAAGTTGAGCGAGGCCACCAAACATCTCATGCATATTGGTGACCGATGAAGTGTCGAAATTAGTGATATTTAGTTCAGTTAATTCACTCAACCCACTAAACATCGATTGCATTGACTCTACTTTAGAGGTGTCGAAGTTTGAAACATCAATTGAAGTGAGGCCATAACAATAAGTAAACATACCCGACATATCTTTAACTTTACTAGTATTAAAGGATGAAATATTTAGATCAGTCAGCGCATTATCATTATTAAAAATATCCTTCATACTAGTGACATTCCTGGTGTCAAAATGTGACAGATCCAAGGAACTAAGGGTATACACATTATTAAACATTTCAGTCATATCTGTAACTAGACTCGTGTCAAATTTACTTAAATCTAGATCGGCAGCACTATTAGCATCCTTAAAAAGTTGGCTACTGTCAGGATTCAAATAAATTTTATCTGCGGTAGTATAAAAATACAAAGTCATATCATCATTTTCGTCATACCACATTTTGATTGCATAATCAGAATCGGCCTCATCGATATCAAAAGTTTTTACCGATGGATCTGGCAGAGAGCTAGCTTCTTTAAAATGTTGATAACCCCTATAGCCAAGCTCTTCATGCTGGTCAAACAGGTTATAAAAATCCGGTCCAGACATCATGGCTGCACTTTTATCATAGGGATTTGCCACGACTGAAAAAATAATTTTATTCGTATAATCGCCAGATACTAGCGTGCTATCTGCAAAAACGCCGAGATTAATTTCATGGTTCTGTTCCCCGTGAATTCGCCCAGAAGTATTAATAATGGTTTCTGGGTGAGACAGTGCGGGAATAGGACGATAATTACTATCACTGGATAATTTGTAACCCCAGGAATTAGATAAAATACCTGTCGGCGCAGTCTCGGACGATATGGATTCGATTCTTACGCCAGATGGATTAGATAGGACAGTATCATTAGTCTCAGTACTCATTGAGACTGAGTACCCAGCTTTTAGATTTGCTTCTACTTTTAGAACACTACTATATTCATTGAGGTGGTTGACGGAATGTATCGGGAGCTTTCCATCAACTGCGGAGTTGTTTTCAACTGCAGTAGAGAGGCTTGGAGTAAAGAGAGCATTGGTTGGAGTAAAAAAGAGTAAGTTGCAGAAAAAAGCAGCAGACATGGTAATCAAGGCTCCACTAATTTTCTTAAAACCAATCAGAATTACTTTACTCCATTCATTAGCACTCACTTATATAATTTTAACATAAAAGGAATAAGTGCACATTAAAAAATACCTAACGGCAGTTAGGTATTTTTATGCTTTAATTACATTTTAATTTCGGCATCGACACCAGCTGGCAAAGACAAGTTTTGAAGTGCATCAATGGTCTTTGGGGTAGCATTAGTGATGTCGATGAGACGCTTGTGAATCTTCATTTCGAAAGCTTCACCACCGGTCTTGTAAACGTGAGGTGATTTCACCACAGTAAAAGTACTGCGCTTAGTTGGTAGTGGGACTGGGCCAGAAACGGCGGCACCAGTACGGATAGCGGTATCGACGATTTGCTTGGCGCTTTGGTCGATCACGCGATGGTCGTAGGCCTTGAGACGAATACGGATCTTCAAGCCTTCGTTTTTTGCGTCTGCCATTGTTTTCCTTCTAATTCTATAACTTCAGATGCTTGATGCGTCAATGAGTTTTTAGAATTCAATTAATAATAGTAGATTTATTTTACGATAAAAACAGAGGTTCGTCAAGATAAAAAAATACCTCCCCCGAAGGAGAGGTATTTAGGCTGTTATAGATTATTTGATAATCTTGGTAACAACACCAGAACCGACAGTACGGCCACCTTCGCGGATAGCGAAACGGTCGTTGTTGTTCATAGCGATAGCTGAAAGAAGCTTGACCTGGAAGGTAACGGTGTCACCTGGCATGACGATTTCTTTGTCAGCTGGAAGTTCGACTTCACCGGTAACATCGGTAGTACGGAAGTAGAATTGTGGCTTGTAACCCTTTGAGAATGGAGTGTGGCGGCCGCCTTCTTCTTTCTTCAAGATGTAAACCTGAGCTTCGAATTCAGTGTGTGGGGTGATAGAACCTGGCTTAGCAATAACCTGACCACGTTCGATTTGTTCGCGTTCGATACCACGGAGCAAGAGACCAGCGTTATCACCAGCTTCACCTTCGTCAAGAGTCTTGTGGAAGGCCTCGATACCGGTAACGACAGATTTTTGGGTAGGCTTCAAACCAACGATTTCAACTTCGTCGTTCAATTTGACAACACCCTGTTCGATACGACCAGTAGCGACGGTACCACGACCCTTGATGGAGAAGACATCTTCGATTGGCATCAAGAATGGTTTGTCAAGATCGTGTTCAGGAATGTCGAAGTATTCGTCCATAGCGTGAACGAGATCCATGATGCGGTCTTCCATTTCGGCGTCGCCTTCAAGAGCCTTAAGAGCAGAACCCTTGATGATTGGAGCGTTATCACCGTCGAAGCCGTACTTGTTCAAAAGTTCACGGACATCCATTTCGACGAGCTCAACGAGTTCTGGGTCAGCAAGATCCATCTTGTTGAGGAAGACGATGATTTTTGGTACGTTCACCTGGTGAGCGAGAAGTACGTGCTCACGGGTTTGTGGAAGTGGACCATCGTTAGCAGCAACTACGAGGATAGCACCATCGATTTGAGCAGCACCGGTAATCATGTTCTTGATGTAGTCGGCGTGACCTGGCATATCTACGTGAGCGTAGTGACGCTTTTCTGATTCGTACTCTTGGTGAGAGGTAGCAATGGTAATACCACGAGCTTTTTCTTCTGGAGCGTTGTCGATCTGATCGTAAGCAACTGATTTGTTAACTTCAGATGGGAGGCGCTTCGCAAGTACGGTGGTAATAGCAGCAGTAAGAGTAGTCTTACCGTGGTCAACGTGACCCATAGTACCAACGTTAATGTGTGGCTTGGAACGGTCGAAATTTGCCATTCTTTATTATTCTCCTTTAATATTATTCTCCTTGGCACTAATATTAACCAGCCAAGAAGCTAGATATATCTATATATTAATAGATTTTAAAGAATAAGTAAAGAGAAAATTCAGGAAAAAAGGCGCCAAATTGACGCATCTAAGGTACATATTGTCATTGCGCAAAAATTGACATTTTAACTAAAAAATTGTACAATATAGTTAGCTTTTAGGACCCTTAAACCCTACGCACATTAAAATGGAGGTGCATGATGAAAAAACAATTCCTGTTTTTGCCACTCGTTCTTGGTTTAGTTGCTTGTAGCGCCCAGAGTAAAACCACATTACCGGAAGCTTCCAAAATTGAAACCACTGCCAAAGCAGAGGTGAACCATGAAGAAGAACCCGATAATCCGCATGAAATGGATGCGCAACCTGCGACGGCAGTGGCTGACCCTGAGCTTGAGAATAGTGAGGTAGCTGGCCCTATTAAGGACGCTACTTCTAACGTACTGGAAGCCAGGCGCGCCGCTAGAAACGATTATGGCTTGGCGCCATTAAAAGACCCCGATCCAAGCAAATCGCATCCTGGCGTATTTCAGATGGTTTCCGAATTCAATATCGAAGACGTAGAGAATCTGAGAGACCACCTCGAAGCCCAGTCTGGAGGATATATGCCAGATTTAATGGTGCCAAGTAATGTAATTCTTTTCCCGAAGCATTTAACTCAGAGTATCAGCGGAAATTCTGTACTCGAGGTAAATACGGATGCCGGAGAGAATAACTATTACCACTATCGGAACATACCGACTTATATTAAGGACGGTACCGATGCTGGATTCTTGAATCCATATCTGAACGGACACATACCAAACTTCACCGGAGCTGACGGAATTAACTACACTCAGTTCCTGGTGCAGAATCTAGTGGATGAATTTCATACTACTAAGTACGATCCCATGGAGCCGATTGAACCAGATGATCCAAAGAGTATTTCTGTTACGGCGGAGTATATGCTGAGGCGTATCAAACAAGAAGCCTCTGAACCACTCCCGACTCATCAGAAGAATGACCCGAAGACCTACACGAGATTTGGCGAATTCGATCTAGTTGGCTATATGAGAGATAATGGCTTTAATCTCAGATTGGCAGATAACTTCCCGGCACTGGACGTCTATACCTTTATTTGCGAAGCGAATCCGAAGTTAATAATTAGATTTGACGCTAATTATGCAGTTAAGAGTCAGCAGGTGGAAAACCTTGGTAATATGGCAGATCTTGAAAAACGCCTGGTGCCCTACCGCATTGATTCCCGTCGACATATTAGTGGAGAATTCTTCGGTACTGGCATTAATGGTATTGAAGTGTATTACGTGAAGGATGACCGCCTTTTCCCGAATTCTGGCTATGGCAGGGCCGATGCAAGACCGGAAGATTTCTACCACGTAATGCATAAGATGAAACTGGTGGACATTGATTCTCTGGGTGGACTTGACATCTCCAAGGATAGTAATGTCTTGCTGCTTTCACCAGAACTTTCCGCTTTCTACGCCGAGATGCAGCTAAAGTATTTTGTCGAGAGTAGCCCCGACTACGATCCGTCTAATGATCAATATCGTGCATTGTATTATGTGCGTGAGGATTCGGTGGATTTGATTAAACGGGTAGTAGATCGTACTAATGCACTGGTTGGCCATGAGTCCAACTTAAATCGTGATGACTTATTTGCAGATATTGATGCAAATGTAGTTGTAAGTCGCAATTAATCTCCAAAAAAGAGCCTCGCAGAAATGCGGGGCTTTTTGATGCTAAAATTTCACTAATTTTTCAAGTTTTCGGATACCGCAAATAAAACTTCATATAAAAATAACCTCCGAAGAGGTTATTTTTAAGGGATTATTTAGCCCTACTTAGAAGTATTGCGCTTCTCAATGATTTCTTGAGCAACGTTAGGTGGTACTTCCTCGTATTGTGCAAGCTCCATAGAAGAAGCAGCACGACCTTGGCTCATCGAGCGGAGATCCGAAGTGTAACCGAAGAGGTTAGCAAGTGGAGCGAAAGCAGTAATAAGCTTAGCGCCACCTTGGATATCTTCCATAGCGTCGATACGGCCACGACGAGAGTTAATATCACCAATCACATCACCCATGAATTCTTCAGGAGTGGTAACTTCAAGTTTCATAAATGGCTCAAGCAGCACTGGTTTGGCTTTTTTGATACCTTCACGAGTAGCCAAGCTACCAGCGAGTTTGAAAGCGAGCTCGGAAGAGTCGACATCGTGGTAAGAACCATCATAAAGGGTAGCCTTAATATCGACCACTGGATAACCAGCAATCACACCACCGTTAAGGGTTTCTTCCACACCTTGTTGGACTGGCTTGCGGTATTCTTGAGGCACCACACCACCCTTAATCATATCGATGAATTCGAAGCCCTTACCTGGCTCATTTGGCTCAAACTTAATCCAAACGTCACCGTATTGACCACGACCACCGGACTGCTTGATGTGTTTACCTTGAGCTTCGGCGGTACCACGAATAGTTTCACGGTAGGCAACTTGAGGGGCACCAGTATTAGCTTCCACATTATGTTCACGCTTCAAGCGGTCGATAATGATTTCAAGGTGAAGCTCACCCATACCAGAAATAATGGTTTGACCGGTTTCTTCATCGGTGTGAACACGGAAGGTTGGATCTTCTTCAGCGAGCTTTGCGAGACCGAGACCCATTTTTTCTTGGTCGGCCTTGGTCTTAGGCTCAACCGCGATAGAAACAGGTGGTTCTGGGAATTCAATAGACTCAAGGTGAATTGGGTGGGCTGGATCACAAAGAGTGGTACCAGTGGTGGTTTCCTTGAGACCGACGATAGCGGCAATATCACCAGCGGCAACCTCAGAAATTTCTTCACGCTTATCAGCAAACATACGGACGAGACGACCGACGCGTTCTTTATTGCCGGTAGTAGCGTTCAAGATGTAAGAACCAGACTTCAAAACACCAGAGTAAACACGGACGAAGACGAGCTTACCGACGAATGGGTCAGAAGCGATCTTGAAAGCAAGAGCGGTGAGAGGTTCAGTGACAGAAGCCTTACGGATAACCTTATCACCAGTTTTTGGATCAGTACCAACGGTTTGACCGAGGTCGCGATCAAGAGGTGAAGGGAGATAGTCGACACAGAGGTCGAGAACTTTTTCGACGATCACACCACGACCATCACCACCGGTAACGAGGAAGAAGTCACCGTCAAGCACACGCTTACGAAGAGCAGCCTTGAGCTCAGCTTCTGTGATAGCTTCTTCACCTTCGGCGAAGTACTTATTCATCAAATCTTCATCAGCAGCTACGGCTTCTTCAACGAGCAGAGCGCGAGCTTTCTTAGCCTTGTCAAGCATGTCGGCAGGAATTTCACCAACGGTCAAAGAGTGGTCAGCGTATTCTTTGTAGGTGTAGGCCTTCATATCGATAAGGTCGACGACACCACAGATATCTTTTTCGAAACCAATTGGAAGGTGAATAGCGAAAGCATTCTTCGAGAGACGCTTGTGAATAGAGTCGAGAGACTTGTAGAAGTCACCACCGATTTGGTTAATTTTGTTAATGAAACAGAGGCGTGGGACACCGTATTTGGTAGCTTGGCGCCAAACAGTTTCGGATTGAGCTTCGACACCCATCTTACCATCGAAAACGGTAACGGCACCATCGAGCACGCGAAGAGAACGTTCTACTTCGGCGGTAAAGTCGATGTGGCCCGGGGTATCGATAATGTTAATTTTGTGACCTTTCCAAGTGGCGGTAACAGCTGCGGAAGTAATGGTAATACCACGTTCCTTTTCCTGTTCCATCCAGTCAGTAGTAGCACCACCGGTGTCACCCTTGACGAGGTCGATTTTGTGCTTCAAGCCAGTACGGTAGAGGATAGCCTCTGAAGTCGTGGTCTTGCCAGCATCAATATGTGCAATAATACCAATATTGCGCAATTTTGATAAATCATGTGTAGCTTCTGCCATGAATTTCCTTATTAATTAATAGTTTTTTAGACTTTCAGGATATTTTACCATAATTTCAAGAAGAAAAAAAGAGCGCGGGGGGCTCTCTTTTTTGATGATTTACAGATGTTGCTCTATTTGGCCACAAACTTAAAAAACTATTGCAATTTTTCGCGTAGAAGCTTCTGAGCAATGGCTGGGTTAGCCTTACCTTTTGAGGCCTTCATAACTTGTCCGACGAGGAAGCCGATAACTTTTTCACTGCCAGCCTTAAAATCGGCGACGGCCTGGGCACAGGCTGGATCGGCTAGAACTTGATCGACAATCTCGGAGAGCGCACCGAGGTCGTTTTCCTGGAGAAGATTGAGCTCTTTGGCGATTTCGCGAGCCGACTTATGATGCATATTTGGATCGAAGAAACGCAAGAAAACCTCCTTGACACTAGTGGAAGAAAGTTCGTTCTTATTAATCATCTCAGCAAGTTCGCGAAGCTGCATAGTGGTCGGAAGTTCGTCATTCAAAAGACTACTATTTTCCTCTGCAAGCAGCACCGAAGTATAAAGATTAGAAATCTTCTGGATGGCATTCTTGGTGATTTCCTTCTCAATACCATCAGCATCATAAGCGGACTTTAATTCGGCTAGGCTTTCGACGAGGTTTTGATGATCAAGAAGGATTTCGAGTTGTTCCTCTGGAATTACCACGCGGAGCATGGCGCGGTAGTCGGCTGGCAAGCGTACTAATTTGGCGCGCTCAGCTTCGACATATTCCTCAGTCAAATGAATTGGTGGAATATCTGGCTCTGGCATGTAGCGATAATCATTAGCTTCTTCCTTACTGCGCTGTGAAGTAGTTTTGCCGGTATTATCATTCCAACCACGGGTTTCCTGAACCACTTTTTCGCCATTATCGAGCAATTTTTTCTGCCTGTGATATTCGTATTCAACCGCCATTTCAACCGAACGGAAAGAGTTGAGGTTCTTAATTTCGGCACGCGTACCAAGTTCTGTGCTACCTTTTTTAGCGAGCGAAATATTCACATCGAAACGCATATTGCCATTATAAAGGTCGCCATAAGTCACGCCGGCAAAGGTGAGAATACGCCAAAGTTCCTTACAATAATCCCGAGCATCTTCCTTCGAATGGATGTCTGGCATGGAGACAATCTCAATCAGCGGAGTGTCGGCACGGTTAAGGTCGACAAGGCTGTAAGTATCAAAATGCGTGAGTTTACCGGCATCACCTTCGAGATGGGCGTGCTCAATGCGAATCTTCGTGCCATTCGGAAGCTCTACAAAGCCTGGACCGATAATTGGCTGATACATCTGAGTGATTTGATAGCCCTTCGGAGAATCTGGATAGAAATAATGCTTGCGATCGAAGCGCGAGATCAGATTAATATTGGAATTAAGGGCAAGTCCTGCACGAGTAGCGAGACGCACGGCTTCTTGATTCAAGCGTGGCAACATACCCGGAAGAGCATATTCGACTGGTGAGACACAAGAGTTTGGTTCCTTGCCGCGAGCGTCATTATCGACTTCAGAAAAAAGTTTGGTTTTGGTCGCGAGCTGAACATGGCATTCAATACCGATAGTAATTTTGTAAGCTGAATTTTCTGACATTAGATAGCTCCTAGATCTTTTAATGCTTGTTTGTAGGTCTCCAAGGCACGGCGACTTTGATTGTAATCGAGCTGGAAATTTTGCTCATGCGCGATTTGATTACGTTTCTTGTGGACATACCAGACTGAATTTAGTTCCGAGAAACGATGGCCGGAAGCTTTGAGCCGGTCGCCCATAGTTTTACCCGGTGCACCAAGCTCCATCATGGCCTTATCGAGTAATTTATCGGCCTCGATAAGAGCATAATTAAAGCTCAAGGGATTATCACGCGAGAGATTATTTTCGATCTTGAGAAAGTTGGCTTGGTAATCTTCCTTATCGAAAGTATGGGTACGGTTGCCGAGCTGAGAGATTGAAATAAAAACCAAAATTCCCACAGCTAGTACGGCAATCAAGAGAATAAAGACGGGCGAATTCATGCGAAATTCTCCTTGGCAAACTGCAAGAGGTTACGGTCACTGCGACGTGGGCCGATTAACTGTAAACCAACTGGAAGCTCATCCTTGTCACGATTGATTGGAATGGCCAAACTTGGTAAGCCTGCGAGATTAATAGGCACGCTCATCACATCTTCAAGATACATGGCGACTGGATTGTTGATTTTTTCACCCAATTTGAAGGCTGGAGACGGCGAAACTGGCGTGAGGATGTAGTTACATTTTTCAAAAGCTTCTTCGTAAGCCTTGATAATGAGAGTACGGACTTTTTGAGCCTTGAGATAGTAGGCATCATAAAAACCACTACTTAGAACGAAGTTGCCGATCATGATACGGCGCTTGTTTTCTGGCATAAAACCATCGTTGCGGCTGAGACCAAAAACTTCTTCAATGCTGTGGGCTTCAGAACTGCGATAGCCGTAACGAATACCATCATAACGCGAGAGATTGGAAGCCACTTCGGCTGGCACCACGACATAATAAACCGCAAGAGCATATTTCAAAACCGGCATCGAAAGTTCGACAATTTCATGACCCTCAGACTTCAGTTTTTCGACTTGAGTTTTGAGACCTTCGCGGATTTCTGGGGCAACATTTTCATTATCAAAATCCTTAATCACACCGATACGTTTCTTCGTACCAGTTTCGACGACGGTTTCATTGTAGTAATCTGGCAAAGAAGTGAGATCTTTTTCATCCTGACCACTAGTAATCGACATCAGTAGGTCAAGGTCTTCCGGATTTTGGGTAAAGAAACCAATTACATCGGTGCTGGAGGCCATCGCTACCACACCATAACGCGAAATCGTGCCGTAAGTCGGCTTCAAGCCATAAACACCGTTAAAAGAGGCTGGTTGACGAATCGACCCACCAGTGTCGGTACCGGTAGCAAAAGGCACAATATCAAGAGCGACGGCGGCGGCGGAGCCACCAGAGGAGCCACCGGCTACACGCTCAAAATCCTTAGCGTTGTGGGTAGGACCGAAGAAAGAGTTTTCAGTAGAAGAACCATGAGCAAAAGCGTCAAGATTGGTACGGCCGATCATAATGGCACCTTCAGCTTCGAGCTTGGCGACAGTGGTGGAATCAATTGGCGAATGGAGGTTCGAGAGAATTTTCGAAGCGGCCGTAGTATTTCCCTGCTTACTGAGGAAGTTATCCTTGAGGGCATATGGTACACCAGCGAGTCGCCCAACTTTTTCACCATTTTGAATTTTTTGGTCGATTTCGGCAGCTTTTTTTAAGGCTTCGTCTTCATTGAGTGAAATAAAAATGTTGTGACTAGTGTATTTTTTGGCTTTTTCCAAGGCTTCCTTGACAAGAGAAACCGCAGAGGTATGTAAATCAGCAATTTTCATTAGAGAACCTTCTGTACTTTAATCATATTTTGAGCTTGATCAGGTGCAAGCGCGAGAAGTTGCTCTCTGGTGGCATCCTGAGGTTTAATTTCGTCGGCACGCCAAACATTTTCCATTTCAAAAACCTGATAGGTCGGTTCGACTCCGGTAGTGTCTAATTCACCAAGCTGAGAAATGTAGCCCACGATATTAGTGACGTCCTGCTGGAGGGCGGAAATTTCGGCATCCGTGAGCTGCAAGCTGGATAGCTTGGCTAAGTGTAAAATATCATCGCGCGTATTATTCATAAGATATATTATACCATTTTTTTGATTAGGGTATTTTATAAAAATAATGTTATATTTGTGATATGGATTATTTAGAAAGAGCTAAACTCATCAATCAAGTCATTGAGGATGGTCACATAATTATTGATAAAATGCGCTCTGCATCCTCTCTTTCCGAATTAGAGAAATTGGAACCAGATATTGAAAAATATGCTGATCTTATAGATGATAATTTTGGTGAACCATCTGATCTTGATGATGAGATGGTAAGCAGTTTAACTACCTCACTTTATGTGGCGTTAGATTGGAAAAGAAGCTCACTTTACCCAGAGAATTTAGATTACGAACCCACACAAATTCTAGCAAAAGATTTCATGGATGGCTTTATCGAAGAGCTTGATGGTGAGAGCTGGATATAAAAAATCGACCAATTAAGGTCGATTTTAGCAATAAGATTAGTGACCTGGACCAGTATAGTAATGATCATTTTTGTGTTTCTCACTATCTTCAATCCAATCTGGTTCATTTGGAAATCTGGTTTTATCATTTTTTCCATAATGATTATGATGACTATGAAATTCCCTCTTACTTAGAAATCCATCTGCAATAACGGTTTGCCCTTCTCGCTCATTAATTCCAATAGCAAATGTAACTTCATGATCGTCACCAATAATACCCCACTCCTTCTTAGTCCATTTGCTTTCTTTCTGATCAACATAATTTTGACTACCATGTTTTTCAAAAGCTTCACGACTATAGGTCTTATTTCCAGACTGGTCAAGTGCGACATGTCCATGGCCGAAACCATCACCAGAACCGAGACCGCCATGGTAAACTTGCGTAGTTCCATCTGCTTTCTTTACGATTTTAGCGTCTTGTCTATTAAGATAACTAACTCCTGCCTTATCCAAGATACGCTCTCGCTCTTTTCGGTTATTTTCTTTAACCTCATTGAGTTTTCTTTGGCACGCATCCCTTAGCCGTTCAAATTCTGCTTGAGCAGAATCAAATTCAGCCCTGTAGACGTCTCTTTCCGCTTTGGCACTTTTAAATTCAGCCCCAGCGGATTCGTGCATCATTTTTGCATTATTGAAGTTACTTTTAGCGAACTGAAATGAGCTGCTATGTGAGCTGGATGTTTGCCATTTAGCATTAGCCTTGGCGTTATTGATTTCCTGGATAAGCCTTCCGACTTCAGCATTTAAGCTATCTCGCCGGTCCTTATGCATATGGCCTTCACTAGCATACATTGGAGCATCCGCCTTATTGCCATATTCGTAAGCCGCACTAGCATTATCGAAACAATTTTTCATCATTTCATGCTCCATATCGGCTTCTCGGCGGAGTTGATCGATTCTCGAGCTATTTTCCTGACAAAGCCGATTAAAATCGGCCCAGATAGCATCTCTGCTACCTTTTGATTGCTGCATACTTTCGAATTCTCGATTCATTTCTTCTCGAGCAGCTACTCTTTGGTCCCATGCTGATTGCATTTTATCATATGCTTCATTTGCACGATTTCTAGCATCGACATATTTCTGGAATGCGGCTTGCTTGCGCTCAAAAGCTTCCTGCCTGCGAGCAAATAAACTGTCCAATTCGGCACTTCTTGGCATACCTGTCACCAACCTTTCTTAAAGAACAAAGCTATGTTTTTAGCTTAACATTGAAACAAAAATATTCTACGATATTTTGTATAAAAAATCAAGTATTTCCCTGAGTTAACTTCTCGAAGTGTTGCATTTAAGGGATTAGAGTAGGAAAATAATGTTATATTTGTGATATGGATTATTTAGAAAGAGCAAAATTAATTAATAAGGTCATCGAAGATGGCCATGAAATCATCGATAGGATGCGTCCTATCTCCAAACTTTCTGAATTGGAGAAACTTGAGCCAATCATTGATAAATATGCCGATTTTGTAGATGAAAATTTTGGTGAACCATCCGATGTTGATGATGAGAAGGAAAGTAGTCTAACTATGTCACTTTATGTGGCGCTGGATTGGAAGAGAAAATCACTTTACCCAGAGAACTTAGATTTCGAACCTACACAAATTCTAGCAAAAGATTTCATGGATGGCTTTATCGAAGAGCTTGATGGTGAGAGCTGGGTGTAGTTTTTTCTAAAATCTCTTAGGTCTATGGAATGGAATTAATTAATAGAGTAAGGGATTAAGCTAACTTATTCTTTAATTTTTGATAAGATTCCTGCATCATGTCTAAGTATTTCTGTTTATCATACAATTCTGGCTCGATAAATCCGTCACTAGATGCATTCATCATGAAAAAATCGGCATCCTTAGCTGGATCTGGTAAAAGTAAAAATGGACTAGATTCGTAGCTGAATTTCTCTTTCAAGCTCCACATTTCCTGCTCGAAATTATTATAATCTTGCACCGAAAATTCAGAGGCTGGTTTTAAAAGATATTTTTCGTAGAGTTTTAGAATTTCCTGGTATATTTGATTATCCATACTAATATTCATATTAACACGGAAAAATTCAAAAATTCCCCACTAAGCGATTCGTGCTAATGAAAAAACATACTCAAAATTGTCAAATTTTTTAGAGCTAAAGAAATAATCATGATTACACTTGAATCTATCGAGAATCGTAATTCCTAATTCATTAGCAAAAATCCTCTCTTCTGCGTCCATATCATCAAATTGATAATCCCTGCAAATCAAAATATAATTATCGCCAATATTATTTTTTAATTTATAAATCTTACAATCAGGTTCAAAATCAATGGTATCAACAAAAGTCAGGTTTTCATCAAAATCAAAAGAATTTGCGATTTTTTCTACATCTGCTCTATTTAGGATTATCATATCCATATTATAAAGCAATTTATCACCGACCCAATAATGCTACATACTAAAATTAAGAAAACTACCTTTTGGGTAGCTTTCTTAATTTCGTCATGCTAAGGATTTTTCCTTAACTTATATTTTTCCTAGTCGTGGCGGAACTGTTTTTCGGAGATAGCTTCCCTAGTCGCGGCGGAGTTGTTTTTCGAAAACGACTTTCCTAGTCGCGGCGGAGTTGCTTTTCGGAGATGATGCGCTTGCTACTGATATAAGTCAGGAGGAAGTAGCCACCGTAAATCAGTACAATCATCGAAACGGTCATCGGAATCGAGGCGAGTAATCCGTCAGAGCCGAAGATTTCGATAATACTCGAGGCGAACATGATACCAAAAATGGAATGGATGATGCCGATAAGTAACGGTGCAATAAAGAAAATCGCAATTTGGACGAAGAGTGCACGGTTTAACATCTTGTTACTAGCGCCGAGACGGCGTAAGGCGGCATATTTTTCGGTATTGTCGGAAGATTCAGAAAGTTGTTTAAGCGCTAGAATTGCAGCAGAGGAAATGAGGAAGATGATACCGAGATAAAAGCCGACGAAAGTGGCGATAGCCTGCATGCCAACCGAACCGGTTTTCACTAATAATTTAGTATAGACATTAATAGAAACACCACTTGGGCGATCGGCTTTTCTAGTAGAATTTTCGGCTTTTTGGACGGCCTCTTCGGAAGAGGTGGTTACTTCAACAGATAAATCACCGAGATCGAAAGCCTTACGTAGGTCTTCATCGATTTGTTCGGCAGTGCGGGAATTACTGAGATTGTAATTCATTAGCATAGCCTGAGTACCGATTGGCTGGTCAGTGATTACATTGTCAGGAACGACGAGGATGCCAGTATTAGACTTAAAACCGGATGAAGTAATGAAGCCTTCTTGATGTTTTTTGGCGACTGGATTGAGGGTGAAATTACGATATTTAATTTGAGTGTTATTTGCAAGAGATTTATCAAGAATCTCCGCCATAGTTTTATAGTCGGCCAGGAACTGATATTGATCATCCTTCAAATGAATTTCATCACGATGATAGAGTTTTGCGAGCTTATTATAATCAGAGACACGAACCAATGGGACGGTAGCTTTTGATATGGAGGCTTCAACTATCCCCGTCATAACTCCTGACGGTAAAATTTGGCCATAAGTAAAACTACTATCAGCATAAACATTCAGCTCTAGGTGGTCTTTAATATCCTTCGCAAGGTCTGGGCTTCGATCAATCATATTCTGATAGAGCGATTTTTTCATGTAGTCTTGCGAAGTGGCGAGAGCAGCTTTTTCCTGATCTTTAGACATGTGGGATAGATAGCCAACACTACTATTCGAGCCGTAAACCGCGAGATAATCAGTCAGTTCGGTCATGGCATCGACTGGCGTATTATAGGCTAGCTCCTTTTTCATCGATTCATTGATCGAAAAACAGAGTGAAAGAATACTAATCGTGAGGAATAACAAGAGACTTATCAAGGACATGGAAACCACGGCAGTATTTACCTTACTCGAGATTTGACGGAAGACGAAGGAATTCAGACCCTTGAAGTAAAACTTTTTACTACGAGTGACAATTTCCATAATCAAACCGGAAAGCGACCAGAAGATTAGGAAAGTGGCAACTACGCCAGCAATAACCGGCCAGAGGAGATTATAGACACGATCCATAAGGGAGACTTTGTCATTATTCACCCACCAATAAGCATAACCAAGTACGGAAGCAGAAACGATGAAGACAATGGCGCGAAGCAGTGGGTTTTTCAGGAAGGCTTTTTCGGATTTCTTACTACCCTGAAGTAGTTCAATAATCTTCAGACGACCGACAATGATGGTATTGAAGAAAATCACAATGAGGTAGATGAGGCCGAAGTAAAGAATAGTATCGAAGAAAGCTTTTTCGGAAAAGACGAAGGTGAATTTGTCCATATTGGCTTCAAAAAGCTTGGCGATCAAAACACTAATTAGCTGCGAAACGCCGATGCCAAGTAAGAGACCGACGCCGAGGGAGATTACGCCGATCATTAGAGTTTCGAAGAAGAGGAGGCGCGAGATCTTGCGCTTACTCATGCCGAGCGTGAGATAGATTGCGAATTCTTTATTACGACGTTTAATCAGAAAACGCGAAGCATAGATGATCAAAGCACCGAGAATAAAGACCACGAGAACACTCATACCAGAAAGAATTTTCGCGAGCAAATCGACGATGAGTTTGCGAGAATTATTTAATTCAAGCACAGCCGCCTGAGAGCCGACGGAATTAAAGACATAAAAGAGCGTAACACCGAGCACTAACGTAAAGAAATAAATCGCATAATCCTTGATGCTGCGCGTAATATTTCGAAACGAAAGCTTAAATAACATCAGCGTCGCCTCCACCTAGGGTAGACATCACGCGGATGATTTCATCGAAGAATTCCTTGCGAGTCTTATTTTCACGGTGAATTTCATCGTAGATTTGGCCATCCTTAATGAAGATAATGCGGGTAGCAAAGCTGGCCGAGAAAGCATCGTGAGTAACCATAAGAATAGTAGCCTGAAGCTCCTGATTCAGGTAATCGAAGCGTTCGAGGAGAAGCTTAGAAGACTTGGAGTCAAGTGCACCAGTAGGCTCATCGGCGAGAATTAATTTCGGATTAGTAATAATGGCGCGAGCGGAAGCAACGCGTTGTTTTTGACCACCGGAAAGTTGATATGGGAATTTCTGTAAAATGGCTTCAATATCAAGATTTTTAGCGACGGCTTTAACTTTTTCGTCAATTTCGGAAGCTTTGACATTCTGAATCGAAAGTGCCAATGCAATATTTTCGTAGGCGGTGAGATTGTCGAGGAGATTAAAATCCTGAAAGATAAAACCTAGTGATTCGCGACGGAAGCGATTGAGCTTCTCGCCTTTGAGTTTCGTAATATCGGTATCATCGACGAGGATTTGACCAGAGGTCGGGCGGTCGATAGTAGAAATCAGGTTTAATGTAGTACTCTTACCAGAGCCGGAGGCACCCATGATCGCGAGAAACTCGCCTTTCTTCACGGAGAAAGAAAGATTATCGACGGCCTTCGTGAGGCTATTTCCCTTGCCGAAAGTCTTAGTGACTTTTTCAACAGAGAGAATTTTATTCGTATTAGCCATTTACCTCCTAACAAATAAATTAAATGTAGCTTATTTAATTTTAGCATAAAAGTGATATTATCGAATTACGATGAATGAATTTGATGAAATTGCGGAAAAATTAAGACAGGATCCGAGAAACGCTTCATTTACTTCGCGCGGCGTGGGGCCAATTTATCAGCTGAGCGATAAGGCGGAAATATTAATCATCGGTCAGGCACCAGGTCGAAAAGTCGAAGAAAGTGGGGTGCCGTTCGCGGATAAATCAGGCGAAAAATTGCGCGAATGGATGGGAATAAGTGAGGAAGAATTTTATTCTGAGAAAGTTGCAATTCTACCGATGGATTTTTATTATCCAGGTAAAGGTAAGACCGGCGACCTACCACCACGAAAATTTATCGCGGAAGAATATCATCCAGAAATTTTAAAATTGATGCCAAACATCAAGCTGACAATTTTGATTGGGCAATATGCGATGAAATATTATCTCGGTTCCGAAGCTCAGGAAAATTTAACCGAGACGGTGCGCGCATTCCAAGATTACCTACCAGAATATTTCCCAATCGTTCACCCCAGCCCACTAAATTTCCGCTGGCAGGCGAAGAATCCTTGGTTCGAGAAAGAGGTAGTACCGGTATTACGAGAGCGTGTGAAGAAAATTTTAAAATAATTTTAGCTATTTTCGGCGTCTTTGATTTTTTGGATCATATCACGAAGCTTGGCGGCCTGCTCGAATTCGAGATTGGCGGCGGCGAGTTGCATTTGCTCAGAAAGTTCCTTCATCAGTGACGGAAGTTCGGTTTTCGGCACTTTCTTAAGGTCCAGCTTATCTTCCTTGGCTTTTTCTGGAATAATCGCCCGAAGACCTAACGAGATTTCTTTTTTAATAGAGGTCGGCGTAATGCCGTGCTCCTTATTATAGTTTTGCTGGATTTCACGACGACGATTAGTTTCAGAAATTGCCCGCTCCATACTTTCGGTAATATTGTCGGCGTACATAATAACATGACCTTCGACATGACGCGCAGCACGACCAATGGTCTGAATGAGAGCCGACTCAGAACGCAGGAAACCTTCTTTATCAGCATCGAGAATCGCCACAAGTGAAACTTCTGGTAGATCCAAACCTTCGCGTAGCAAATTAATGCCAACTAGCACATCGTAAACACCAGAACGCAAATCACGCAAAATATCGCCGCGTTCCAGAGTATCAATATCAGAGTGAATATAGGCGGTTTTAATCTTATGGTCTTTCAAGTGGTCGGTTAAATCCTCAGCCATGCGCTTAGTCAAGGTCGTGACAATAACGCGTTGATTTTTGGCAATACGATCCTCGATTTCATGCATCAAATCATCAATCTGCCCTTCACTCGGTCGAACTTCGATTTCTGGATCAAGGAGTCCGGTCGGGCGAATTACTTGCTCGGCTGGCTTAGGAGAGACTTCTAGTTCATACTTGCCAGGGGTAGCGGAAACATAGACCGCACGACGAATATGAGTTTCAAATTCATCAAAGGTTAGAGGACGATTATCGAGGGCGCTCGGTAAGCGGAAACCATATTCCACCAGAGTGGATTTTCTAGCGTGATCACCATTATACATCCCGCGCACCTGTGGCAGAGTCATATGCGATTCGTCGACCAATAAGAGAAAATCATCTGGGAAGAAATCGAGCAAAGTCGCAGGTGGTTCCCCGGCCTTACGGCCATCTAGATGGCGAGAATAGTTTTCAATTCCCTTTACGAAGCCAGTTTCTTTCAACATTTCGAGATCATATTTGGTGCGCTGAGAAATACGTTGCGCTTCTAGATATTTATGGTTAGCCTCGAAATATTTTAGACGTTCGTCAAATTCAGCCTGAATTAAATCAATGGCGCGGTCAAGTTGATCTTTCGGGGTAGCGTAGTGGGTATTCGGGAAGATGAAAACTTGATCTGGTTTTTCACGTACTTCAGCGGTGAGCGGATCAATAATTTTAACCTCTTCGAGTTCATCAAAAGCAAACTCAAAACGATAAGCAATTTCACCGGAGGCTGGAAAGAGGTCGATGGTATCGCCTTTAACCCGGAAATTACCACGTTCAAAAGCCAGGTCATTACGGTGATATTGCATAGCGATGAGATAAATCATCAGATTAGTCTGATTAAGTTTCGCCACAGGGAGGGTATTTTTCGAAACCACCTGCCAAGTATGTCCAGTTTTTTCGAGATGCAGTGACATTTCGGTGTAATGATCAGGCGAACCGATACCGTAAATACAAGAGACTGAAGCGACGATAATCGTATCTTTACGCGTGAGTAATGAAACCGTGGCGGCATGACGCAGACGGTCGATTTCATCGTTAATAGCCGAATCTTTTTCGATATAAGTATCGGTGCTAGCAATATAGGCTTCCGGCTGATAGTAATCGAAGTAAGAAACAAAATAATGCACCTCGTTCTCGGGGAAAAATTCACGAAATTCGGAATAGAGCTGGGCGGCCAGGGTCTTATTATGAGCAAGAATCAGAGTCGGCTTCTGAATATTGGCAATGAGATTCGCCATAGTAAAAGTCTTGCCGGAGCCAGTGACGCCAAGCAAAGTCTGCTCACGAATCCCCATCTTGAGGCCGCGCGTGAGCTGAGCAATAGCCGCCGGCTGATCACCGGTGGGCTGAAATTTACTATGTAGGCGAAACTCTGGCATACCTATATATTATACAATTTTTGAGCTGATTGCGCAAAAGGGGGCCTGAACTAACATCTCAAGTGCAACACTAAGGGATATATTTATACTTTCTTAATACTTTTCGATATCAGTTCGATCATTGGATTATAGTCATAATGAAAAGCACTATCACTAGCTACAACCATTTCTTGATTAGAAATACTATCAAAGTTAATTAAGTAACCACTACGACGGGCAAGCTCCCTAATAAACAAACGTTGCACACGTCCATTACCTTCACGAAATGGATGAATAGTGTTTAGGTCACCTAAATAAGTCGCCAGACGTTCTATGATCATTTTTTCATTCAATTCCACTAAATACTTTTCATACTCTAACTGACCAAAAAGCGCTTCGGCATTAACTTCAATTAATTCATGCTGACAGAAAATATTTCCTTTACTAATATCAATTTTACGTATTTTACCAGCCCATTCATAAATATCAGAAAATAAATGTCTATGTAGCTTTTTTATATAATTAAAATCTAGTTTATCGCTATATGGATTACTTAAAAATTCTAATGACTTTAAGCCAGTAATTTCTCGTTCAGCTGCACTTAACTCTTTTTCACTAAGTAAATTTAGCTTATTCTTTAAAACAACACTTCCTGGATAGCAATAATAATCGTCTCGCTCATATTCGTATGATAAATTGGACGACATTATCGATTATTTCCTATATTTATTTATTGCAGACTGAACGGCGTGTTCGTAGGTTATTTTCCCATTAAGACAATCTAGCATGGTTTGTTTTTCATGCGAAGTAATGTTCATCCCCTCAAGACGGAGGCTCGATTCAACAAAGCTAATCATTTCCTCTTTTTTATTCATAGGTATATTTTACCATAATAATAAACTAATAGGATCACAAGTTGCCCAAGTACACATCTCAATTTTATGATTTTATTTCAAAAATAGAATACATACCAAATAGGTATTTAGAGATTTCATCATCCGCATCGCTTGCGTTTTCCAAGGTTTCAATTTTTCTTGGGATAGCCTCTAAATTATCGAAACCACCCTCGCGATAACATTCAAGCTCAGATTCGACACCATGATGTGAATAAGTGTTCACTAATAGGTATTTTTTATTAGTGGACTGATTTTTGATAACCCAGAAGAACTCGCCTCTTCCAAATGCACCGTCTACTTCCACTAAGTAATCATCCATCGGCAATTGGTATTTTGATATAATGTTTCTTAATTTTGATTCAGTCATTTCCCACATCTATGTCTCCTTAAAGATTTGTTTTTATTTCAGATAATATTTTGGTTAAATACCGTGATTTTAATGTTTTATATTTTTGACGATCAAAACCAGCTTTATCCGCGAACTCAATTTTCTTATTATAATATTCTTTACTCTTTTCTGGATTTGATATTAAAAAATCACGAAGAAGAATGAAATCTTTATAAGAATTGCAAATTATTGGACAGATATGAATATGAAAATCACCATACCCGGTTTCATTTTCACTACTTGCGAGAAAAATCCTGTCTTCGTGAGAATCATGACCTTCAAAATATCCGTTTGCTTTTAATATATCACGAACGCTAAGCATCTCATCTTTATCACTAGCACCGATTAGAATATCTACAATATTCTTGCCGCCGATGCCAACAGCACTACTTCCTACATGTTCAATAATGAGAGTGTCTGGAAGAAAAGATAATAAGCGTTGTTTCTCCGATTTAAATCTTTTAAGCAATGTATCTTTATATTCGCTTATCACAACTGACATGTAAATATTTTATCATGGACCACAGAGACTATTAAGCTTTAAAGCGCTTGCAACAAAAAACCGCCATGGCGGCAGTTTTCCTGTAAACAACTTGATTGGTACCCATACCGCTATCGAATTGGAACGTAATCTATAAGGAGTTAAGAGGAATGGGAGTAATGAGGAGACTGATGTCACGGCACACTAACACAAAAAGCGACAAAATATTTGATTTTGAGAAATAATTGGAGTATAACTATAGGCAATGAGGGCAGGACCTGCAGTGTAATATGCGGGACACCGCCCTCTTATAAGTTGGCAGCTAGCCGACTTTTTTGTTGAAAAACTGGGCTAGTTCTTATGATGCGGCACAAACGTTCACAAGTCGACCACGAACGTTTTATTAAAATCCTTAAAAAAGAAAAAACGGAATTGGAAGAGTCTCTAACCAAAATGGAAGCAAGACTAATCTTGGCACTGGAGAGTTTGAGAAAATTGGAATGCACAACTTGGGCTCACTCTACTCTGTTATTCCACAAAAAAAATGACTCAAATGAGCCATCTAAACTCTCCTTTGGTGCCCGAGACTGGACTTGAACCAGCACGCCGTGAGGCATATGCTCCTAAGGCATACGTGTATACCAATTTCACCACTCGGGCATGCTGATATTATATAAAATTATTGGAGATTGTTCAAGTCGCTGGATTGAACCTGATTTTCTGAAACGGAAGGATTTTGCGATTCGATTGGGATTCCCTGAGTAGATTGAACTGGGTCCTCTGGAGCTGATGGAGGTAAAATCTCGGCGACTGGCTGGGTTGGAGTCTCCGAGGCCGTCTGAATTGGAACATTCGAGGGTGACTGAGTTGGAATTTCTGCAGCCGACTGAGCAGGTACTTCAGGAATAGATTGAACAGGCGCTTCATCGATAGGCTGGGCTGGAGACTCGGGAGCAGGTTGGACTGGAGTTTCGATGACCGGCTGAGCTGGAGCTTCGGTAGGTGCTTGTGTATTATTCAGAGCGAAAGCACCTTGGAATGGCACGTTTTTCCCGCGCACATATTGGTATTCATATTTTTGATCAGTAGCTAACATCAGCATGATGATTGGCGAGAAGAAAATCGTTAAATACGGAAAGGCTGGCTGTTTTTCACCAAGAGCAGCCGGTAGCTTGTAGCAGAAAATAAAGTACGGAATCAAACCGAGCACTGGAATCAGAATCGAGACGGCGAACAACTTATTTAGTTCCACCGCATCATAAAGCTTCATGAGGCCAAATACAGGAATGGCACCCTGCCACATCTTTTTCTCGCCATAAATTTTCTTCATCAGAAGAACCTTGCCAGCAATATACAGGCCGAGGATAATTAATAATAGCAGCAAAGTAATAATATTCGAAGCCAAAACCTCGCCGAAGGTCGGCATCTTGGTCATATAATTATTGCTAAAGAAATAATCGTAAATCTTTTGAAAGTTCATAAGCTAATTTTAGCATAAACACGATAAAAATTACACTTTGAAAATCGTGATACGGGAGCCGGCGTAAGCCTTGGTAGAAATAATTTCAGCATCGAGTTGATGGGGGTCGAAAGTGGCCGGGTGAGATAAAACTAAAAATTCTTTCGCAAGCTTCGGAAGCGTAGCAAGATAGTCCGCCAGTTTCGGTGTGATTTTATCATAAGGTGGGTCGGCAAAAACGATGTCGAAACGATTATCAAAAGTCAGAGATTCTGCCTTTTTGGCAAAAATTCGTACCTGGCCCGAAACTCCAAGGTTTTCGGCATTTTGACGAATTAATTTCGCGACTTCACGATGATTTTCGATGAAAGAAACATGTTTAGCACCACGTGACAAGGCCTCAAAACCCAGTGCGCCAGTACCGGCAAAAACATCGAGCACTACTTTCCCCTCGAGATGAGTCGACAAAGAATTCATGATAGCCAGGCGTTCGCGCGAGCCCATCGGATGAGTGACGGCGAGCTTGGGGGTGAGAATTTTTTGTCCATGAAGTACCCCGGAAGTGATCCGGAGATCAGTGATTTTACCAGATTTTGCCATAAACTTCATAGTTTTATTTTAGCAGTTTTTTATTAAAATACGGAATCGAAGAAGCCCAACCGAGAGTAATAGCGCGGACGATTTCTGGCAAAAGTACATTTTTAGTTTCAAAAACCAGCTCGGTATTCCAACCTTGATTCAAGAAATTTTCATACATTTTGAGCGCATGAACTTTAGCCAAGGATTCGTGAAAGGCTTTTTCAAGATCAATGTCTATAAGTTCTGCTTTTTTGATTTTTGGCATCACGGCACGCTCCGGCAAAGCGGTAAGGGTAATCGCGACGCCATATTCGAAAGCCACATGCTTGGTCATAAAACCATTAGCACCCCAATAGAGCCAGTTATTGCGCAAAGTTTCAAGCGAGTTTCGACCACGCATGATTCCCTTGATAGGGATACCAAAAACTTTGACAAATTCATCCTTGGTCATCAGTTGCTTCTGCGTATTTTCCAGAGGAAAATGGTGGGCGGGCGTCAGACCATCGGTAATAGCGTGTGACATCCAACCAGCCTCAAAACTGGCGCGCACCTTATTTCCGTCTTCGAGAGCTTTACGAAGATTATATTGGTGATCCAAAATCATGGTCATGAGTTTGCCGTCATCATGATTCGGATCAATGAAGTGCATCGGCTCGTCGACGCCAGGACTTTTGCGCTTGAGGCCGTCCGGTCCGCCCATGCCTTCAAAATTTAAGATTTCTGAAATATTGGGAAAGAAATAATTGTGTGGCAGGTTTTTATCAATAATTTTGCGGGCAATTCGGTCAAGTTTCTGGTGCGTGCCAACAATTTTCCCATTTGATTTATCACTAATTGCTAGGGTTGAATACATATTTTCCTTAATTAAGAGTCGTCAGCTGCTGATATTTTTTAATATCTTGGCTTAACTCTGTATATTTTAGCATAGAATCGGGCGAGCTTAAGAACTTTTCGACGTGAGTGCGCGCCAATTCGATTAACTTGGTGTCGGTGAGGCTCGCAATCTTCAAATTCAATTCACCATGTTGCATAGCGCCATAGATTTCCCCCGGGCCACGAAGCTTAAGGTCGACCTCTGCAAGATAAAAACCATCGGTAGATTTTTCCATCTCGAGAAGCCTGCGACTAGGTGGATTTTCACCGGTCGTAACCAAAAAACATTGGCTAGGTTTATCGCCACGGCCGACGCGACCACGCAACTGATGAAGTTGCGCCAGGCCATAGCGATCGGCATTTAGAATCACGATCTGTGTAGCATTCGGCACGTCCACGCCGACTTCCACCACGGTAGTAGAGACCAAAATTTGGGTTTTCTTTTCTTTAAAGTCCTGCATCACCTGGTCTTTTTCGGCGGGTTTTAATTTACCATGCAAGATACCAATTTGATATTTGCTAAACTGCTTCTGCATAAGCTTCGCAGTTTCTAGCACCGTGCGTGATTTATCTTCATCAGAAATAGCCTCATCGATCAGGCGACAAATTACATAGACTTGCTCACCGGCGGCGAGATGCTCGCTAAGTTCTGGGTAAATTACATCCTTAAGATTTAATTCATTGTAGATACGGGTTTTAATCGGTGTGCGACCTTTCGGCATCTGGTTAATAATTGAAATATCGAGGTCGCCAAAAATGGTGAGTTGCAAAGAACGCGGAATTGGCGTGGCGGTCATGGCGAGAAAATGCGGCGAAATTTGCTGAAAATCTGGATTTTGATTCTGAAAGGATTTTTCCAAAAGATGTTGACGCTGCAAGACACCAAAACGATGCTGTTCGTCAATAATACAGAGCCCGAGACTGGAAAAAGTGGTGTCGTCGGTGAGAATAGCATGAGTGCCAATCACGAGATTAATCTCACCTGACCTAATCGCGGCTTTTACACTGTTTTTGTCCTTAGTGGCGCTAATTAGAAGAGTGGTTTTGACGCCGAGTGGCTGTAAAATTTTGGACAAGCCCTCGTAGTGCTGAGTCGCGAGAATCGCAGTTGGTGCGAGAATGGCCACCTGTGCGCCGTTTTTGATTGCTTGATAAGCGGCAATGGCGGAAACAATAGTTTTACCCGAACCGACATCGCCCTGAAGTAGGCGGTTCATCGGATGAGTCTTTTCAAGATCCTTCAGAATCTGCCAAGTCACACGCTTCTGAGCGTCGGTTAGCTCAAAAGGCAGAGTTTTCAGGAGTTGTTTCACATCAGCGAGATTAAATTTAAGGGATTTAGCATTTAATTTTGAGATCTCACTCTGGTTTAGCTTGGAAGCCAAGATTAATTCAAATAATTCTTCATAACCGAGGTAGGCGCGAGCCTTTTCGACCTCTTTTTCAGATTCCGGAAAATGCATATTAAAGAGCGCTTGGTTACGCGAGAGTTTGGTGAGGGTTTTCGGAATGGCATGAGCAGGCAAAAGTTCGGGGATTTGGTAAAAAAACGGGCGAAGTTTAGCAAAAATTCGACGATACCAGGCGGAATTATAGCGACCACTACCAGAATAAATCGGTTGAAAGCCACCGTCCTGCTTAGACTCTTCGACTTCAGAAGCTAAAACCGCAGTAGGCGCTGTGAGCTGATAACGATTATACTTAAAATCATACTCACCCGTAAAATAATACTCAGCATCTTCCTTAAAATTCTTGATACGATAGGCCTGATTATACCAAACCACCCGAAGCGCCCCAGTTTCATCAAAAATCTCACCTTGGGTAATGGTGAAATTGCGGCGGCGCGTATGGATATTGCGCAAGCCACGAATTTTTCCTCTTACTACGACCTTGCCGGGACGAATCTCGGAAATCTTAGTGTAGGCCGCATAATCTTCGTATTTGCGCGGAAAATAATAGAGTAAATCCTTGAAGGTTTGAAAACCACGAGCGGCGAGTGCTTCGGAAGTTTTCTCGCCGACGCCTTTAATCTCACTTAACTTCGAGTTTAATTGCATTAAAGATTGCCCTGGTCGACTGGACGACTATGTGCTTTGCGCCATTCGGCAATTTTGGCGTGATGACCAGAGAGTAAAACTTCCGGCACTTGCATACCACGGAAATCGGCTGGCTTGGTGTACTGTGGATACTCAATAGTATTCTCTTCAGAAAAACTCTCAATGATGGCGGAATTTTCACCACCAAGCACCCCTGGAAGGAGACGCACGATACTATCAATCACAATCAGCGCCGGCAACTCACCACCAGTTAGGACGAAATGACCGAGAGAAATTTTATAATCGACGATAGTTAAAATGCGCTCATCGTAACCTTCGTAGTGTGGGCAAAGAATAATATAGTGATTTTCTTCACCACGATTAATACGTTCGACAAAATTACGCACGATTCCTTGATGCCAGGTTTGACCGGCTGGAGTCGGTAGGATGACTTTAGCATTGGGGCTAGTTTTCTTCACACTTTCAATGGCATTAAAAACCGGCTCACACATTAGAAGCATGCCGTCGCCACCACCATAGGGCGTGTCATCGACAGATTTATGCGCACCGAGGCCAAATTCACGCAAATCCACAAAATCAAATTCCGCAATTCCCTTTTCCTTAGCTTTCCACATCATGGAAGAGTTTAGGTACGGATCAAGTGCATCGGAAAATAACGAAATAATAGTGAATTTAACCTTAGACATAAATCTATTATAGCACATTTACAAATATCAGTTTTCATGGCGTAATATTAGTTCTACCAGGTGGCTAAATTCTTATGTTTTTCTCTTGACATTAGAGAGCGTAACCGATATGATAAACATAAGCTGATACGCTTCACAGGGTTCCATTATGCAATTAGTGGAGTGTGGAGATTTCATTAAAAACAAAAATACGGATTAAAACAAACCAATGTGCCCTAGGGTGGGCGCGCATCAGCAAAAATATCCTCGCGAGAGGATATTTTTCATGGCTTCGGCAAGCTTCGATAAGTGTGAAACATTTACCGGAGGCTTTAATAGTTTTCGACAAAGGCAAGTGGTTTGCCAGGAATTTTAGTAGTCTTCGACGAGAGTAAAGTGTTTACCAGAAATTTCAATAATCGAGTCCGCTTTCGCGCCACGAGTAGTGAGCTCAGCGCGAATGCCAAGTTTTTTCATGATGTCACGCAAACGGTTGACCGAAGCGTAATTCGAAAGATCGGTGCGACGAGCAAATTTTTCAATCTTCTCACCAGTGACATGGTAGACACCTTTTTCATCCTGAGTGACCTGCCAAGCCTTCTTTAGCTCGTGATGACTGAGCGAGATAGTGGGAAGATTTTCAGTGTCGTGCGAAATAATAGCAGTCTTGAATTCAATCGGGGTTGAACCGATTTGCTCGGCGGCAATTTCTTGTTGCTTCTGGTTTTCTTTGACCGCAGCAAGTAGGGCGCGAAGTAGATCGTCGAGGTTTTTCTTGGCCACAGAAGAAATAGCAAAAATTTTGGCATCTGAATTAACTTCAAGAATTGCCTGTTTTTGCATTTCAATAATTTCATCGTCAAGACCTTCGCATTTAGTCAGGGCGACGATTTCGGTACGAGATTTGAGATCAGAGTATTTTTCCAATTCACCACGGATCGTAGAATAAGCTTGACCGGCATCATCTTGATAAACATCAATTAAATGCAATAAAACAGCGGTGCGGTCGACGTGACGCAAGAAGTCATGACCGAGACCACGACCATCACTGGCACCTTCGATAAGACCTGGAATATCCGCGATTAAAAGGTCATGGCGATCAATAGTGGCCACACCGAGATTTGGCGTAAGAGTAGTAAAAGCATAATCGGCAATTTCTGGTTTGGCATTAGTGACACTAGCGAGAAAAGTCGATTTACCAGCGTTCGGTAGACCCACGAGACCGACATCAGCCAGAAGTTTTAGCTCAATTTCAGCCTCAAAAGCCTCACCCGGTTCACCCACTTCGGCAATCACCGGAGTTTGTCGCACGCTGGACTTAAAGTGAGCATTACCGAAACCACCGTCGCCACCCTTAGCAATCACGGCTTGCATACCATCTTCGGTAAGATCGGCAATAATTTTCCCGTCGCGCTTCACCACGGTGCCAACTGGCACTTCGACAATGAGGTTCTTACCAGAGCGGCCGTTACTGCGAGTGCCGGAACCATTACCACCGTCTGGAGCGGTGAGGATTGGATTGAAACGAAAATCAATTAAGGTATTAGTATCCTTGTCAGCCTGGAAGATAATCGAGCCACCCTTACCACCGTTACCACCATCTGGTCCACCCTTATTGATGTAAATTTCACGGCGAAAAGAGACGGCGCCATCGCCACCTTTACCAGCTTTCAAACTCACTTTTGCCGTATCGCAGAACATATTAGAGATATTTTAATATATTTTGGTGGAAAAATACAGCATAAGCTTGAAGAATGTCGCATACCTTTTAGATTATGGTTTTCTAGTGAAATAGCCTGGGCGGCCATGGGCTGGGTCGTCGATGCGGAGCCAGGATTTATCCGCGGTAGATGGATCGGCTAGGTATGAGCCATTCCCACCTCGCAGCTTTTTACGATTTTTAAACATATTGGAATCGTTTGTCAGTTTTGTGGTATCAAAATCATTCTTCACGTAGATAGTTCCTAATTGGTCGCCAGAAGCATAACCATCGCGTAACTTAAACATGTCACTCATATCCGTCACATTGGAGGTATTGAAATTAGAAAGGTCTAGGGAGGTGAGACTAGACACATCCCGGAACATAGAACTCATATCCGTTACATTAGAGGTATTGAAATTAGAGAGATCTAGGGAGGTGAGACCGGACATACCATCGAACATCCCTCTCATACCCGTGACATTGGAAGTATCGAAATTGGAAAGATTAAGAGAGGTGAGTCTGTGCATATAAGCGAACATACCATACATATCCGTTACTTTAGAGGTATCGAAATTGGAAAGATTAAGGGAGGTGAGGATGAGCATGCCAGCGAACATAAAACCCATATCCGTCACTTTAGAGGTATCGAAATTGGAAAGATTAAGGGAGGTGAGGTTGTACATGTTAGCGAACATCTCATTCATAGTCATTACTTTCGAGGTGTCGAAATTGGAAAGGTCTAAATCCTTAATATCCTTATGACTTCCGGGTAAAAAGGTACCAGTAAAAAACATCTTACTGCTATCTTCATTCAAATAAACCTTTTCTGGTTCTGCATAGTAATAAGCGGTCTTATCAGAAGGATCTAACCATAACTTAATTTCATAATCTGAATCATTATCTTCGACATTTACAGCATTCATAATTGCAGCTGGAGCGGTAGCACTTTTCTTGAAGTGTTCGATTTTGTTTGTAGCGGTTTCTAGTGACGTTAGTTTTGAGTTGAAATCTTGGCCAGTCGCCATTTTAGCGATTGGGTCATATCGATTA
>ERZ773031.99-NODE-99-length-47407-cov-11.028130_pt1 | contig 47407 bp, 32 predicted proteins | sample MGYA00511666_ERZ773031 | MGnify/ENA primary metagenome ERZ773031 (study PRJEB29015, sample SAMEA2738135) | human oral metagenome | biome: human oral; feature: human-associated habitat; material: saliva | place: China | collected 2250 ...
CCCGCCGGAATCACCATTTTAAGAAAAGGCATTTATGTCTTTTTTTGTTTTATAAAAAACATACAGATACCATTTTTTTAAAGTTAAAACCAAGTATCTGTACAAATAATTTATTCACCCCCTAGGTTTTGCGCGTAAAGTAACCCTGCACTCCAGGACGATCCACGCGGAGCCAAGATTTATCGGCGGTGAATGGATTACTTAGATATGAACCATTGCCACCACGAAGTTTTTTGCGATTGTCAAATATTCTATAAACGGCACCTGTTAGCTTAGATGTATCAAAATCATTATTTACATAAATTTTTTCTAACTTATCATTAGGCGCTTCCTCATCTCGAAGTGCGAATATACTAGTCATATCTGTCACCTGGGATGTATCGAAGTTAGAGAGATCTAATGTGATGAGGCTAGGCGTACCAGCAAACATAGCAGATATATCCGTCACCTTAGAGGTATTGAAGTTAGAGAGATCTAGTGTGATAAGGCTAGACATGCCAGCAAACATGAACTTCATATTCGTCACCTTGGAGGTGTCGAAGTTAGAGAGATTAAGACTAGTAAGACTTTTTATATTGAGGAACATACTACCCATATTCGTCACCTTGGAAGTATCGAAATTAGAGAGATTGAGATTAGCAAGATTATGCATACCATCAAACATACTACCCATATTCGTCACCTTGGAAGTATTGAAGTTAGAAAGGTTAAGGGAAGTAAGGTTAAACATGTTACGAAACATAGAGTTCATATCCGTCACTCGGGACGTGTCGAAGTTAGAGAGGTTAAGGGAAGTAAGGTTAAACATGTTACTAAACATAGAGCTCATATCCGTCACTCGGGACGTGTCGAAGTTAGAGAGGTCGAGACTTAAAATATTTACTTCTCGTCCATCATATCCTAAATTAAACATACTGTGTGCATCTTTATTCAGATAAACTTTTTCCGGTTCAGCATAATAATAAGCTGTCTTGTCGGTCGGATCTAACCAAAGTTTAATTTCATAATCAGACTCCTCGTCTTCAATGTTTACTGCATTCATGGAAGCAGCTGGCGCTACAGGGCTTTTCTTAAAATGCTCGATTTTGTTAGTAGCTGTTTCTAGTGATCTTAGTTTTACACGAAAACCCCATCCCCTCGTCATGATAGCGATATGATCGTAGTTATTGGTTAATATCGAAAATACTAACTTATTTGTGTATCTGCCACTTTCAAGATTGTCACCTAATTTCATACCAATTTCGATGCTGTTTGTTTCGCTGCCGTTGGTCTTGCTAGTTGTTTGCATAACGTTCATTGGAGCAGTGAGTTTTGGAATTGGTGAAAAGTTAGTGCTAGTGCCAATCTTCACGCCCCAAGTATTATTAGAAAAACCTCCTAGCGGTTCAGCGGAAGAAATAGAATTAATTTTTGCATTAATCGTAGAATCAGTATTCACTAGCGCCGTTTCATCGGTCTCTGAATTTAAGGTCGCCGTATAGCCAGTCTTGTTATTTGTATTTACCGTAAGGTTTAGTGGGATTTCTGTGGTTTTGTCCGTAGAGTTAATTACTTGGTTCCCATTCACTGAAGCTACAGCATTATCCACCGAAGCTGAAAGTGTCGGAGTATATAAAGCTGAAGCTTCATTCGTATTAAAATTTAAACCAAAAAAAGAAACTAAAAACCCAGCACCTACTACAAAAATATTTTTTAACAAAAATAATTTGGAAGAATGCGATTTTTGGCCTTGCATATAACTTTATTTTACCATAAGAATCTTCAAAAAAATCAAAAACATTAACGATCCCACCCTTCTTATATTAAGGCTTTCTCGTGAAGTAACCATGCACACCAGGTCGATCCACGCGAAGCCAAGTCTTATCGGCGGTCGCAGGGTTAGAGAGATATGAACCGTTCCCCCCTCGCAGCTTTTTGCGATTTGTAAACATATTGGAAAACCATGTAAGCTTAGATGTATTAAAGTCATTGTTCACATATATTTTTTCTAACCTATCACTAGGTGCACTCACGCCTCGAAATGAGAACATACCACCCATATCTACCACATTGGAAGTATCAAAATTGGAAATATCGAGCGTAGTGAGATTAAACATATTAGAAAACATATCACTCATGTCTGTCACCTTGGAGGTATCGAAGTTAGTAAGACTAAGCGTAATGAGATTGCGCATATTATAAAACATACTACCCATATCCGTCACCTTAGAAGTGTCAAAGTTAGAAAGATTAAGGCTAGTGAGAGACATGCCCGCAAACATACTATTCATGTCTGTCACCTTGGAAGTATCGAAGTTAGTAAGGTTAAGCGAAGAGAGCCCATACATATAACCGAACATAGCCCTCATATCCGTCACCTTGGAAGTGTTAAAGTTAGTAAGGTTAAGCGAAGTGAGATTACGTATATTAGAAAACATATCTCTCATATTTGTCACCTGGGAGGTATCGAAGCTAGAGATATTAAGCGAAGTGAGACCATACATATAACCGAACATAGCCTCCATATCCGTCACCTTGGAAGTGTCGAAATTGGAGAGATTCAGTGTAGTGAGTCTAGACACGCCCTCAAACATACTATTCATTCTCGTCACCTTGGAGGTATCGAAGTTGAAGAGATTAAGGGTGGTGAGGTTAGGCATACCAGCAAACATAGCCTCCATATTTGTCACCTTAGAAGTGTCGAAACTCGATACATCAAGGCTAATCAAGTTAGACAAATCACGAAACATCCTGCTACTATCTTCATTTAAATAAGCCTTTTCTGGTTCAGCATAATAATAAGCTGTCTTATCTGTAGGATTAAACCAAAGTTTAATTTCATAATCAGATGCTTCATCTTCAATATTTGTCGTATTCATAGAAGCAGCTGGAGCTACGGGACTTTTCTTAAAGTGCTCGAAGGCTCCTAGGGATTTTAGTTTTGCATTAAAATCTGGGCCTTCGGTCATGATGGCGATACGATTATAATTATTGGTTAGAATTGAAAATATTAGCTTATTCGTATATCTGCCACTTTCGAGATTATCACTTAATTTCATGCCAATATTTAGTTGATTCGATTCGTTGCCGTTAGTTTTTCCAGCAGTCTGTAAGATTTGCGCTGGACTAGAAAGTGCAGGGATCGGTGTGTAGTTCGTGGACGACCCAAACTTATAGCCCCAGGTATTATTAGAAAAACCTCCTAGTGGTCCAGCAGAAGAAATCGAATTAATTTTCGCATTAGTTGTAGAATCGTTATTCACTAGCGCGGTTTCATTAGTCTCTGAATTCAAAGTTGCCGTATAACCAGTCTTATTGTTTGTATTTATTGTAAGATTTAGTGGGATTTCTGTGGTTTTATTCGTACTGTTTATTACTTGGTTCCCATTCACTGAAGCTGCAGTATTATCCACTGAAGCTGAAAGAGTTGGCGTATACAGAGCAAAAACTGAAGCTGCATTAAGATTAAAAATAAAAATCGACAAACAGAGTCCCAATAGAAAAGTAAAATTCCTTCGAAAATTTACCCACAAAAAATTATGAGAGAAAGTGATTTTTGACATGTCTCTATTTTACCATAAACAAAATCAAATATCAGCATTGAAACTACTTATCAAAACGCTATTTCACCAAACAGTATATTTATATACTCGATTCAGCTTGTTACCTTAACCCCTCAAGTGTAACACTTGAGATATTAACTCAGATTCCAAGTTCTAGTAATCTCTAAAAATAGTATAATTGTATTATGATTATCAAAATAAAAACTTCTTCGGAGGTTTATTTATGAGTGAGTTCTTGCGTAGTAATCCAGAATCGTTTGAAGATGAGCAAGAATCTGATCCAGATATTACAGAATTGGCCGTCAGTGGCTTGTCTCGCGTTGCTGGCGAACAAGAGGACGATATTGACAACGATGATTATTACGGAGAGGACAATTATGACGATGGTCAGTACGACGGTGAGTACGACGAGGAGGATGGTTACGATGATGATTATGGCGAAGAAGATGGTTATGATGATGACGATTATTATAGTGAATATGAGGAGCAACATTATGGCGAGAAACGTGCTGACTTCGATGAAGAAAAATTAACACTCCAAGAGACTCCTTTGCCGGCGGAAATATTAGAGCGTTATTCTTTCCTCAGCGAATTACCGCATGGCGTTGCCGTTATGGGTGGTGTGGCTCGTAGTATAGCAAGGGAAATTATAACTGGTGAGCGTGAACCTATCCGCGATATTGATCTTATAAATATTACTGACGAAGAGGGTAATAGTGAGGTTGATTATAATAGTCTAGACGAACTCTCGCGCAAGTTTATGCCAGATGACTATGCTTTTAATCATGGTATCGAAAATGATACGCTAGATCACTATTTTAGAACTCGTGATTTTACAGTCAATCAAAGTTTAATTAAAAATGGCAAACTTATTGTCAGTAATTTTGCTTATAATGATTTCCAAGAGAATATTATTCGCCCTACCTATTTTGAGCATCCTTATGAAGGTAATGATATAAGTAGTCGGCTGTTTCTGAAAGCTTTAATGATGAGGAGCGTATTCTCGCAAATCTCAGACTCCATTCCTCTCATTGAAGATATGGAACAACCAGAATATATCGGCTCTTTTGATATTGCGCTATTCTTGAATAAGGCTATGAGCCGTGGCGCTAGGACGGCTCGCGTATTTACGGAAGATCTTGCAGATTGGGATATAATTTCTGAAGAGTATGCTGGTCGTCCAGTTGCTCTTGCTAAGGCATTACTAGAAGATGTCCCTGCGTTTGAATTTCGACCGTCTACCGACGAGCGATTTAAGGATATTCAAGAATGCGAAGATATGGACGGATTCTTTATTCCGCCAGCCATGATACACTATCACGCCTCGAATCCAGTAATTCGTCGCGCAATTGCCGAATATGAGGATGGTTTAGATGAACCTATCGACAATGGTAAAGAACGATTTTCTGGCTACTATACCCAAGCTGAATATGATGAAATTAACCGTTCTTCTGCCTATGACGATAATACGATGATTATAGTTAGGCATTAAAAAATACGTTGCGCTTGAGACGTTAACTCAGGTTTTTTCTTTACATACTCTATTTTCGATGTTATAATATAAAATATGAAAAAGCTTCCAATTGTCGCCCTTATCGGCCAAACTAACGCTGGAAAATCCAGCCTATTAAATCGTATGGCACACAAAAATATTGCCATTGTTGCGCGTGAGGCTGGTACTACCCGTGACAGCGTGGTGGCGACTATTGATCAAGCTTTTACTCTTATTGACACTGCTGGTCTGAAAAATCCCGAAGATGATTTCGAAGCTTCCATCCAGGATCAAATCGAAGACGCCATTGACTCGGCAGACTTAATTTTATTGACCGTCGACTCTACCAAATATCCAGATTTCCGTGACAAAGATATTGCCCACATGGCACTCAAATCTCGCAAGCCAGTCCTTCTCGTCCTAAATAAGTCCGATCTAAAAGAATCCTTACCTTTTGCAGAATATATCAAATTTGGTATAAAAGCAGACGAAACCTATCAAACTTCTGCCACTACCGGACAGGGAATTAAAGACCTCAAATCTCGTATTTATCGTGAATTAAATTCCTACCCAAACACCAGCGAGCTTGACCCCGAAGAGAAAACCGAAACTACCATTAAAGTCGCCCTCATCGGCCGCCCAAATGTTGGTAAATCCAGTCTCTTCAATCGTCTTGGACAAAAACAACAAGCTATCACCAGCTCCAAGCAGGGAACCACGCGTGATATTAATCGCCTCGAACTTAAATTCAAAGGCCAAACTATTGAATTTCTCGACACTGCCGGTCTCCGCAAACCTGGCAAGCGTGAAGTTGGCATCGAAAAATTCTCTGCCATTCGCACTCTTTCCGCCATTGAAGAATCCGACATCTGTTTACTGCTTGTCGATTCCACCGAGCCACATTCTAAGCTCGATCAATCCCTCGCTGGCCAAATTATCGAAGCCGGTAAAAGCGTCATCTTAGTCATCACTAAGTCAGACCTGCTCGACAATTCCACCCCTGTAGTTTCTACTATTTCCGACAAGTCCAAACCAACTGAGCTTTCACAAATCGATAATATCCTAGATAATCTTGAACGCGATTTTAATTTCTTGTCTTTTGCTCCAGTGATTATTACCAGCTCCGAAACTGGCAAAAATGTCACAAAATTATTCGAACTTATTACCGAAGTTGATCTGGCTCGCCATACCGAACTTAAGACTTCTGAACTCAATAAGGTTCTAAACGAAGCCGTAATTTCTCATCCACCAGCAGGACTAAAAAATACTCATCCAAAACTCCAATACATCACCCAAACCGACACTTGCCCACCATGGCTTGTCATTCATGGTCGCGAAATGGAACTACTTCACTGGTCCTACAAACGTTATCTCGAACGTTGTATTCGTGAGAAATTCCCATTCCTCGGCACCCCACTTAAATTCTCCTTCCATAATGACCGCAAGAATGGACCACGCAAATCCATCAATCGTACCAAAGATTTACTTTAATTAAATATCTCATATATGAGATAAAATATCACAAAAAACATGTCAAACCCTCACTCTCAAAACCTCGAAAATCTCAAAACTTCTGATTCTATAGAATCAGAACCCGTCCAGGCCGAATCAGCCAAATCAAAACCCGTCCAAGCGAAACTCACTAGATCAAAACCTTCAAAATCACTTCGTATCGCGATTTTTACCGACGTTTTTCTCGGTATTCCTGGTGGGATTCCATCCTCAATTCGTGCCCAAAAAACCGCGCTAGAATCACTTGGCCACCAAGTTACCATTTTTTGCCCAGGCACTCAGCAGGATTTCGAAAATCCTTTATCCCAATTTGGCGCCAATCATGACCCAAATATCATTCTTGTGCCTACCGCCAAATTCCTAATCAATGGCGCCCCTTTTTCCAAATGGGCCAAAGAGGTCGTACGTTTCATCGAAAAAAAATACCCCAACCTCAGCGAATCCTTTGATCTTTTTCACATTCATTACGAAGCTACCACCAGTATGGCCGGTCTTTTACTCGCCAAAAAATACGGTATTAAAGTCGTCCAAACCATGCATGGTCGCGAAGATATGGCCATCGCCATTAATGTGCCGCATCCTTTTAAGACCCTAGCTGCTACTGGGATTAATCTAATTCATCGCACCACTCTAAAATCAATCTCGAAAAAATCCCCTAAGTCAGGTTATCAAAATCCAGAGCCAAAGAAATCACCAGGCCTCAATTATCAGAACGCCGAGGTTAAAAATCTCGCCCCCACCATTGCGCGTCGTCAAATGTGGCAAATGATGACTCGCCAAGCCAATCTGGCCGACCAGGTAATTACCCCTTCCGCCCATTTTGCTAAAAAACTTCGACTTTTCGGTGTCACCCGCCCAATTTCTGTCATCTCGAACGGCATTAATGATCAGGAAATTACAAATTTCACCCCTAAGATCCGCACTTACCAGAATCACGAGCCACTTCGTATCCTCTGGTTTTCTCGCCTCTCTAAGGAAAAGCGTATTTTACCATTTCTAGAATCCCTCCGAATCGCCCAGGAACTTGAGCCAAATTTCCGTTTTGTTTTTACTATTATTGGCGATGGTAACCAGATGTCAAAAGTACGAAAATTCTGCAAAAAACATTTCAACGAAGCATTCATTAAGATTCTCGGCACTATCCCGCACCAAGAAATCCTTCAAAAATACACAAAAGACCAACATCTTTCTATTATTAATTCTTACCAGTTCGACACCCAAGGTCTCACCATTTTAGAAGCCGCCACCTGCAATCTTCCGGTTATTTATGCCGACCCTGACATGTCCGAAATCGTACCAAATCACGGTGGGCTCTGTGCCAAATCCCCAGCACCTCGCGCTATGGCGGAACTTTTACTTAAAATCCACCGCCAACCAGAACTTATTCAAAAACTCAGCCAAAATCTTGCGGCCAGCGAAAAGACCTATCTTCAATCTCATCAAATCGAAAAACTCCTCAAACTCTACCATCAATTATCTTAATGCTCCATTTTAATCCATCCTCAAAAATACACATCTAGATTCATTGCTCCCCTTGTTTGCCACTCTAACCCCTCAAGTGCAATACTTGAGATGTTAACTCAGGTTTCCTCTTGAATTCTTAGAAGAATATGCAATAATTAGCCTAATAGAGGACGCACCTCTATTCTTGGACCTCAAAAATCCAAGTCCCACCCCACAGAAATACCTAAAACGTATTTCTCGTACCTTAAAAAGGAGATAGTTATGAGTGAAATTAAAAGTATACTCAGTGCTCAAACAAGTCTTAATGAGAAGACCTCTGGAAGCATCTCAAGTGCAGAACCTGTGGCTTATCTTTCCACCGAACCCAAGGAAAAATATTACGTTATCGATACTAATATCATTATTGATAACCCCGATATTATTCCCACCAAAAACGGGTTTAAGAAGTTAGCTGTTGAAAACATCGACCTGAAAAACTCATGTATCGTGATACCTGACACTGTGCTTCATGAATTGAAAAGTTTTCGCGCCGAATCTTCCGAACGCAGCTTCATCGCCGGCAAGGTTTTAAGCCGAATCGACGAGCTCTTGCAGTCGGTTATAGCTGATGAATCTTCTAAACTTGGTCACGATCCTAATCTTGACATTGGTAATCAAATTGCCTTCAAAAACTGCAGCCGTGCTTTTATGGTTATTAAAAGCACCGAATCTGCCGTTACTGACTGGGATTTTGAACCAGTCAACATGGATGAACGAATCTTCTTACAGACTCTCAACCTAGCCTTCTGCCTAGTAAAGGCCAAGCAGGTTAAGAACGAATTAGAGGCTCTGAACAAAAAGATTCATTTAGTGACCAACGACAAAGAAATGCGTGTCTGTGCCATGGCACATAACATTAAAACCTTACCGCTGGAAACCGACCCCAAGTTTAAGTTCACTGGCCGACGCGAATGCGTCATTCCACCAGACCTCTACAATAATTTCATGCAAAAAGGTGGTTTCATCCCCTTAGAGGAATGGGAAGCACGCATGCCAAATGAACCGCTCTTGACCCCTAATGAATTCATTGAATTTAGCTGTGAAGACGGTTCCGATTACGAAGATGTCAATTGCAGCAAAGGAAGGTTCTGGAATATTGGACGCTTAGATGTTAGTGGAGATGAAGATAAAATCGTCCACCTTAATAACTACCTAAGCAGCAAACAGAAGCCCTTCCTGAAAGCCAAAACACCTGGGCAAGCCATGTATCTAGACTCTATCTATAATAAGAATATTGATATGATTCTAGTTTCTGGCTGCGCTGGTACAGGAAAAACTTTTATTGCCGCCATTGAAGGGATGAAGCAAGTCCAAAGGGGCGAATATGACATAGTCTCCGTTATTGCCTCAGAGGTTCATGGTGATGATGGCGTTGGTACTTTGCCAGGGGATTTGGAAGAGAAGATGTCTATCAAATCTGCCAATATTATCAATGCATTGCTAAATTATCATATCATTTACAATGATGGCCCCTGTGATAGCAGTACCCTAGTCGATCAGCGGCATGAAGAAGTTACACATCAGTCTTATATCCATGGTAAAAATTGGATCTATGAAGACGATGACGAGTATACTATGATCGACAAAAAAGAAACTTTTACTTGTCGAACTAGTAAGAAGAGTAGGCATGAAGGAAAAGATAGATGTAGGGATAAATATTCTGAAAAATCATCTAACCTTCAACCTCGTGTCAAGCAGCAGCTCCTAGAAGACAAGGCTAATCTGTCCTACCAAAAATCCTTCCGCTCTATTCCGATTTTTTACATCAAAGGAAAGAGTTTTCAGAATGATTTTATTATTGTCGACGAAGCTCAAGATATGACCAATGAGCAGATGTTGTCTGCCATGACTCGTATCGGAGAGGGGTCTAAAATGATCTTTACGGGCGACGAAAGTCAACCTCATCCTTACGCTAAAGGTGTCAACAAGTATCATAATGGCATTCTTTATGCACGCCGAGCATTAAAGGGCATTCCTCGCGCAGCTCAGATTTTTATGGATGAAAATGACATTGTCAGAAGCTCCATCGTTGGACAGATTCTCGGTAATTTGAAGCCTCTTGGACTAGACTGGGAGAACGACAATGACTATGTCGAAGATTAGCGCATCTAAAGCAACCATTTCATCAAAACTATTTCTTAACTTTTTCCAAGCCGTCACCATCCGTGGCGGCTTTTTCATAGTCCAAATATCTACACGATGGACTACACAATGGATTCTTTTATCTCTAAAACTTTATGGCAATTTTTTGCCATAAAAATCCAACCAAAAGATTTGCTATAATATTTTCATGAAACTTATTGTCGGACTTGGAAATCCTGGAAATGAATATAACCTCACTCGCCATAATTTTGGCTTTTTAGCCTTAGATTTTTATTTTAAAACCCACGGCCTCGAATTTGAAAAATCTGAAAAATTCCATGCCAAATGGCTAAAATCCGAACATACTATCTTCATCGAACCACAAACTTATTACAACGATGTAGGTTCTAGTATTCAAGAATTCATAAACTATTATAAAATTCCACTCTCTAACCTCCTGATTTTATGTGATGATTTTAATCTAGATTTTGGCACCCTACGTTATCGCGAAAAGGGAACCGATGGCGGCAATAATGGCCTCAAATCCACTATTCGCGCACTAAATACCACCGAGTTTAAGCGTCTTCGTCTCGGCACCGCCAATAATGCCCTGCGCAAAAAGATGGGTGATGTGGACTTCGTACTAGGTCGCTTCACACCAGAAGAGCGCGAAAAACTCCCAGAAATCCTCACCGATATCGCAAAACGCATTGATGATTTTATCCAAGAATAACACCCCGATAATATCCTTAGTGGTCGAACCAGAACCACCCACTGTGCCCATCTCAAGAATTTATCTAGATTTATGGTTTATTTTTCAACGCCAAACTTTTTTGATTATCTAGATTTATGACTTATTTTTCAACGCCAAACTTTTCTGAATTCTACTCTGAATATTAAAATTTATTTTCCAAAGCATGCGTCCGAACAATACACGCTCCTCTCTAGTAAACCCCTCAAAAATCTCGCTGATAAATTTTTTCTGCTCCATCTCGATATAACTCGCCACAAATCTCCCCTCCCCGAAAAAGTCTAGCTGCAAATATCGGCGATTTTGCGGATTTAGTGCCTTCTTAATCAGTTCACGCTCTTCCAAATGACTAATCGCCCGACACAAGCTAGTCTCACCGATCAGACTACACTCTAAAATTTCGTTCAGATTCCGTTCAATCTGATTATTTTTGAGATAGCCCATAATCTTCACTTCGGTCAGATTCAACTCGAAACGCTTCGCCACCGTCATCGTATGTAAACGCCGCATTTTCTCCATCCGTGCAAAAATATTCATCGTATCAATCCAAGTAATCGTCTTCGGTAATTGAAATTTTTCTACACACATAACATCCACTCATTATTACCTAACGGTTTTACTAATCCCTTCATTTGAAGATTAAAAATTGTCACACTAAAATCTGAGACCGAAAAATCTTTCTTCTGCCGTATCTGTGCCAGAATTTCTTCTCCCGTCTTTAGACCTCTAAGCATCACTGAAACCATCAAAGCCTCATTCTCCGTACTGCACATTTTCTTAATCTGTTTTAAGCTCTCCTCCGGTTTACGGATTTTTAGCCCTAACTCATCTAATAATTCGTCCACCTCGGTAAAAGCTATCGCACCACGCCCCAATAACCGGTTGCAACCCAGGGAATTACTACGACTCACATCCCCTGGTACCGCATACACAATCACGCCCTGCTCCATGGCATGATGTGCCGTATTCAGTGAACCAGATTTCACCCCACCTTCGACTACCACCACCAGATCGGCTAGCCCCGCAATCAATCGATTGCGTTTCAGAAAAGCCGATCGCATCCCTAACTGACTATTTAACATTCGCGACAACTTCTCATCTTTCGCCAAAATCTCTTGTGGCGGGTACTCCGATAACACCATGCCACCTTGGTCCACAATCTCCCGCGCCAAACCAATATGTCGAGCTGGATAGATCCTGTCGATTGGCGTCCCTAATACCGCCACTGTCAAACCACCAGCATCTAACGCCGCCCGATGCGCAATCGAATCAATCCCGTAGGCCAACCCACTTACGATCACTACCCCACGCCTCGCTAATTCATAAGCAATCTTATACGCCCATTCCTCACCGTATTTGGTGTATTTTCTAGCCCCCACCACTGCCACCGTCTTCGGTCGCGCATAAGCTTGATCCGGCACCTTTTCTTGATTATTTTGCTCCCCCCTAATCTCAGAATTCGCCACTTCGCCAGGCGATTTTCCATAATAATACAATATTTTAGGCTTAAGCGCAATGAATTCTAATTTACGCAAAAACCCATCTTCTAGAGGAGAAATAGATTTGACTTGCACAAAAACCTCCAATTTTGTACTTGATTTTAATATTTTTTACATTTTATATATTGACTATTTTTATTTATAATGCTATAATACGAACCAGTTAGGGGTTGGAGCCAGAAAAAGGCACGATCTCTAAACCGCACCTAAATAAATCATAATTTCTGTTACTAATATAACAGAAGTTGCGTGTTCTTAAAAGACTTTCGACTTACAATTTTTCTTTTATCGGTTGTAAGTATAAGTATTACCTCCACTTGAAAGTCAATTTTTAAGAACATAGCAACCCCTATAACCGGCGGGCCCCAATAGAGTGAGGTGGGTCACGCTCCGGGGCTCTCCCGGAATCAATAGAGATGCGTTGTAGGGTCTAATAACCCCAAGTGATGCCCACCCTTACTTGGGGTTTTTTGATGCTTAATTTTTTAATGTCTAAGTTAAAACTCAAAAACCAACCCATAAAAACTCGTCAGAAACTAACCCATAAAACCCACCAGAGCCCAATCAGAAATCAGCCAGAAAATTTGAAAACCAGAAAAAGACCACCCAAAAAGGCGGTCTCTAAAGCATCTCCACGCAGTTTTAAAACAAGATCCTTTATTAGTTCCTAGATCCCTGCGGCCCGTCGACCACAGGGAATCGAAAAGAAAGTATTATTGGTTCGCAACTGCTGTAAAGAGCAATGTATTCGAATAAGTGCCTACTGGAATAGAGGTAGTAGCACTTGCACCGACTGTAATTGTCTTGGCACTACCAGAAGTAGCTGCTGAAGTAGTCTTAGCAAAAATCGTCGAAGCATCCACGGTGCCAGTTTGCTTCACTGGGTTAAAAGTGGTGCCATCAGCAGACCAACCCCAACCCGTACCAGAAATCGTCGAATTTGATTGGCTAATTGAAGGAATCTTGTCAGATACACCAGAGGCAGCTGGTTGAGTCAAATCCGTATTCGTCGTCTTGGAAGTAACATAGGTGGTGTAACCTTTACCATTATTGGTAGAGACATTCACCGTGCCAGTCCCAGTATTAAACGCGCCAGTATGAGTAGGCGTAATATTAATATCAATTGAACTTGGCGTGGTAATTGAAATCACAGGATCAATCACAACGCTAATTGTTGTTGAGGCAGATTGTTGCACTGCCGATACTGGTGTTGGCAAATCAAACAACATTGGTGATAATGCCGCACCAGATAAAACCATTAATGCTGTCGCAATTTTAATTTTTTTATGGTTTTTATTTTTTATTCTCACAGTATATTTCCTTTCTATACTGCCAGAAAACCTTCACACACCTAAACTTTAACATAAACATTTTAACTTAACAAGTCCTTTTTCCAAGATTTTTTGGGATTTTTGCAAATTCTTCTAAAATCCATCCCCGAATCACCTCTATAAAAATTTCCCACTCTAAATTTCTAAAAAATTTTTTCTAGTTGACAAGCGTGATAATATATAAGTATATGTCTAAAAATCTCCTCATCGTCGAGTCTCCAGCCAAAGCCAAGACTATTGAAAAATATCTCGGCAATGATTTTAAGGTTCTGGCCTCGGTCGGCCATATTCGCAAAGATACCAAAGTCGATGTGCATAATAATTTCGCCGTGACTTACGAAATTGATCCAGACCATAAAAAAGTCATTGCTGAACTTAAAAAGGCTAGCAAAGATGCCGACACGATTTGGCTTGCGACCGACGAAGACCGCGAAGGAGAATCGATTTCTTGGCATCTCTTAGAGGTTTTGAAATTACCGAAGACCACCCATCGTATTACTTTTCATGAAATTACCAAACCAGCTCTTCAGGAAGCCATTAAAAATCCGCGCACTGTCGATATGAATATGGTTTCCAGTCAGCAAGCCCGTCAAACTCTCGATATGCTGGTAGGTTACGACCTCTCTGGTGTGGTGCGCACTAAGGTACCTGGCGCTAAATCCGCTGGTCGCGTCCAGTCTCCAGCCCTCCGTCTCATCGTCGAGCGTGAACAGGAGATCGAACGCTTTAACGCTAAATCCAGTTTTAAAGTCACCGGTAAATTTAGCGACCAAGCCGCTAATATTTCCGATCTCGATTCTTCTGAGATTTTTGAAGCCAATCTCGATAAGACTACTTTCGCTACCGAAAAAGAAGCTAAATTTTTCCTCGAACAATTCAAAAATGCCCATTTTAAGGTGCAAAATCTTGAAAAAACCGAAGCTAAAAAAGCCAATCCAGTACCACTCACTACCGCTGCGCTCCAAATTGAAGCCAATAGCCGTCTCGGTTTTAGCTCCAAGACTACCATGTCCGCTGCTCAAGGCCTCTATCAGTCCGGCCACATCACTTATCACCGTACCGACTCCCTCAATCTCTCGAATCAAGCTCTCGCCGAGATTGCTAATCTCATTAAAGCCGAATTTGGCGAAAATTATCTCGAAGTTCGCCGTTTCCATACTAAAAATGCCAGCGCCCAAGAAGCTCACGAATCTATTCGTCCAACCCATATCGACGTGGCAGTGGCCGGCAAAAACGAATACGAAAAAAAGTTATATCAATTAATCCGAAGCCGCACCCTCGCTACCCAAATGAAAAACGCCGTAGTGGCTAAAACTAGTCTCTATCTCGAGGCTGACACTGTGCCAAACGAACTATTTAAGGCTACTGGCGAGATGGTGATTTTTGATGGCTTCCTTCGAGTTTATGGCAAAAGTAAGGACACTACCCTACCAAATCTCCAGATTGGCGACAGCGTAAAGCGCCACGCCCTACTAGCTAAACAAACTTTTTCAAAACCACCTGCCCGCTACACTGAAGGTTCACTAGTCAAAAAACTTGAGGAGCTCGGTATTGGTCGCCCAAGTACCTATGCCTCCATTATTAACGCTATTCAAGTCAGAAATTATGTAGTGAAAGGTGAATCCGAAGGCGAGCCACGCGATATTTTACAGCTCACCCTCGATGAGTCGAATCAAATTTCCGAACAAACCGTTTCGGAAAAAACTGGTTCCACCAAGGGAAAACTCATACCAACTCCAGTTGGCGAGCTAGTTTCAAATTTCCTCTGCGAAAATTTTAAAGACATCGTCGACTATGATTTTACTGCCGGTATCGAAGAAAAACTCGATCTTATTGCTGAGAAAAAGCTCACTCGCTTAAAAATGCTCCGTGATTTTTATGGCCCATTCTCTGAAGCTATTGGCGCCTCTGCCATGGCCAACCGCTATAATTCAGCCACTGAACTCGGCACTGACCCGAAGACTGGCAAAAAAATCTATGCCAAAATTAGTAAAAACGGCGGCTTTTTGCAGCTTGGCGAAAACGAAAAAGAAAGTGGTGAAAAGCCAATCTTCATTCCTCTACCCAAAGGGAAAACCGTCAAAACCGTTACTCTCGAACAGGCACTCAAGCAATTAGAACTGCCAGTTCTACCACGTTCTCTTGGTCACGCCAAGGACGGCACTGAATTAATCGCCGCTAATGGCCCCTTTGGCCCATTTATTAAGGCCGGCACCCATAATATCGCGCTTAGTAAGATTAACGAAGCGGAAAATCCGTATCATATTACCCTTGAAACCGCCGAGGCTCTCTATCAGAAAAAAATCGACTCTATTCTCGCCGACTGGGGTGACATCAAGATTATCAATGGTCCATTTGGCCCATATATCAAGGGTCCAGCCATTAAACCCGCTAGCGGCCGTGGTCGCGCCAGGCCGAATAACGCTAAAATTCCAAAGGACCGTGACCCGAAGTCTATCACCAGGGAAGAAGCGGAAGAAATTCTCTTAAGTTCCAAGGCTCCAGCCGCCAAAAAGACCTCAATTAAGAAATCTGCAGCCAAAAAGACTGCCACTAAGAAAACTACAACAAAAAAGACTTCTACCAAGAAAGCCACGACAAAAAAGACCGCCCAAAAAAGCTAAAAATCGCTGGGCTGATCACTAATTCTAGATTAAAACACCGGTTAGAAATTACTACCATAATATCAAAGTCGCCTCCTGTCTATTAAACTAATAGGAAGCGACTTTTTTGCCACCACCACAACATTAAACATAAGCTTTATCTATAATCACACCATGAAAACGCCAATGTTTAAATTTAGATATAATTTTCTGTCCTAAATGTACAATTTATGATAGAATATTTAAAGAAGTTAGACGGAAAGCGGCTACACAAGATTCCTATTTGACTTTTTATAATTTTATATTATAATTATAGTAATTTTTATATATTATCGGGTGGATAAGGGAAAAATATAAGATGGATCAACATGCGGAAACTATTCAGAAAGCCTTGACAGGAAGTCTTAATATTATAGAACAAGACCGTGAAAAGGAGATTATTTCTCGTCGTTTTGGTCTGAATGGCCAAAAGGAAACCCTCGAACAAATCGGAGAAGTGCTTTCTATTACTAGGGAACGCGTCCGTCAGTTAGAAAAAGCCATCATTATCCGCCTTCGTGTCATGGCCGAAGAAAATCAAATTCCTGAACTTGGTGCCGCCGAAAAAATCATTATCCGCTTCCTCGTCGAAGAGGGAAGAATCGCTCGCATTTCCACTCTTGCTCAAAAAATTTACGGTCACAATCCAAACGAAAAAGAACTCGCCGCCATCAATTTTATTAGCGAAATTTCCGCCCGTCTGGTCCACATCGACGAATCTGAACGCTATTACAATGCCACTGGAATTGCCGAATATGGCAACGAACGCGAAATTAAGCGTAAAGCCGATGAAATTGTCACCCTTATCCGCAATAATAAGCTTCCAATGAGCCTAGATGAACTTGATGCCAAATTGAATTATGAGCACCCAAATCACATCCGTGCTATCGCTTCCATCTCCAAATCTCTTTCTTCACTAGATGATCAATGGGGTCTCGCCAAATGGCCAACCGTCAACCCAAAAAACATCCGTGACAAGATTTACGTTATCTTGAAGAATCAAAACGAGCCAATGCACTTCAGCGACATTGCTGATGCGATTTCGAATTCCAAATTCCGCCGTAAAAACGTCACCACTCAAGCCATTCATAACGAACTAATTAAAGACCCTCGTTTTGTCTTAATCGGTCGCGGTATTTATGCCCTCGATATCTGGGGCTACAAGCGCGGCACGGTCGCACAGATCATTACCGACATCCTAAAAGAAGCCGGCGAGCCTCTTACTCGCGAAGAAATCGTCAAACGCGTTCTCAAAACTCGCAAGGTTAAAGAAACCACCATTCTCTTGAATCTCCAGAACAAAAAACTTTTCCGTCGTGTCGACCGAAACACTTATACTTATGCTGACGAACTCGGTCAGTAATGCTAAAATAGAAGTATGATAGCGGAATTAGTTCATTTTATCTTGATGCCCATCGTTTGGCTTCCAATCGTTGGTATCCTTGGATATCTCACATACAAAAATTACAAAAAAATCAATCAGCTCAAGACTCTTAATCTCGAGTCAGTGCTTTTGATGCTGGAAATTCCAAAAAATAACGTCAAAAAGGAACTTTCCGCCGAACAAATGTTTGCCTCGCTTCACGGTATCTTGAAAGATACCGAACTTTTGCGTCAATCTGGCACCGCCCAGGAGCACCTCAGCTTCGAGATTGTTTCCTCTGGTGGACAGATTCGTTTTTATGTTTATGTACCGAAAACCTTGCAGAGTTTCGTCGAGGGTCAGATTTACGCTCAGTATCCAAGTGTGCAAATTCACGTCGTCGACAAAGATTACACCGAAACCGTTCATAGTCACAATGTCGTCTATACTTCTGAACTTTCCCTCACCGAAAATGAAGTCCTACCGATCAAAACTTTTGATACCTTCGAAGTCGATCCGCTGGCTGGCATCACTGGTACCCTCGCCAAACTGAATCCTGATAGCAATGAAGAGCTCTGGATTCAAATCCTTACGCGTCCAGTCGCCGATTCTTGGCACCAAAAAACCGACGCTTGGGTCAAAACCCAAAAAAATCCCGCTTCCTCTCTTAAATTATTTAATATCGATTGGACTTGGCTAGCTGAATTACTCTCTGCGCTTTCTACTCCACCAAGTGGTGGATCTAGTAGCCCAAAACCAGCCGTCGAGCTTTCTGAGCGTGTTAAATCGCAGATTTCCGCTGCCGAAACTAAGGCCACCAAACTCGGTTATCAAGTTAAAATCCGCCTTGCCTACCTCGGTGACAGTGAAATTAATGCTCAGCTCGATATGCAGGCTCTAGTCGGTACTTTTAAACAATACAATTCCACCAATCTCAACGGCTTTAAATCCATCGGTGGTAGTTTTAATAGAGAAGATCTCGAAGCTTACAAGCTCCGTCAATTTACCGACGAAGGCTTCATTCTCAATATTTCCGAACTTGCCTCTGTTTATCATTTACCACATACCTCAGTAGAGACTCCAAACATCGTCTGGGCCACCTCAAAAACTGCTGAACCGCCAGCGAAACTCCCTCTCATCAACGGTATTGCCAGTAATGACGAAAATATTTCCGCCTTCGGTCTAACCAATTTCCGTGGCATTAATCATCAGTTTGGCATGCTACGTCGCGATCGTTCTCGCCACATCTATATCATCGGTCAAACCGGTGCAGGTAAATCTGGTCTGCTCGAACTTTTTGCCCTATCTGATGTTTTCTATAATCAGGGTTACTGTATTATCGATCCGCACGGTGATTTTGCGGTCAATAACCTCCGTTTCGTACCAGCTTCCCGTATCAAAGACGTCATTTATTTCAACCCTGCGGACACGCAATATCCGGTCGGTTTCAACCCGCTCGAAGTTTCCGATGCCTCGAAGAAGCCAAACGTCTGTTCTGAGGTAATTGGCGTTTTGAAGCGTATGTTCGGCGATTCTTGGGGTCCACGTCTCGAACATATCTTACGCTACACTTTACTTGCCCTTCTCGATCGCCCAGAAACTACCCTGCTCGACATTTCTCGTCTCCTCACCGATAAAGAATTCCGTAAAGAAACCCTCGACTATTGTACTGACGTCACGGTCTTACAATTCTGGAAACACGAGTTCGGTCAATGGAACGACAAGCAAATCAACGAATCCATCGCCCCAGTCTTAAACAAGGTCGGCGCTTTCACGGCTAACCCAATTATTCGTAATATTATCGGTCAACCAAAATCCACCTTTAATGTCCGCCAAATCATGGACGAAGGGAAGATCTTGGTCGTTAACCTCTCTAAGGGTCTCATCGGTGAAGACAACGCCGGTATTCTCGGTGCCTTCTTAGTTACCAAAATTCAGCTTGCTGCCATGTCCCGTTCCGACATTCCAGAAGTAGAGAATCGCCGCCCGTTTTATCTCTACGTGGATGAGTTTCAGAACTTTGCCACCGATTCTTTCGCGGTAATTCTCTCCGAAGCCCGTAAATACGGCCTCAATCTCACCGTGGCCAACCAGTATATCTCCCAGATGACCGAAAATGTGCGCAATGCCGTCTTCGGTAACGTCGGTACCACCATTTCATTCCGCGTTTCTGCCGACGATGCGCCAATTCTCTCCAAGCAATTCGCCCCAGTTTTCGATGAATCTGATTTGATTCAAATGAACAACCGCCACTTCGTGATTTCCATGATTATCGGTGGGGAAAAGGTGCCAGCCTTCTCTGCTACTACCCTCAATATCCCACATAGCCCTCACGATAATCTTGATCAAATTATTACCCACTCTCGTGAATATTATTCTCACCCACGCGCTGAGATTGAGCGTCAAATTCGCGAAACTATCGAACAGAGTGAAAAATACAAGCAAGAACTCTCCAATTCTGGTCGCCAACCTGCCGACAAGGCGCCCCGTGAGAATCTGCCTACCTTGACGTTCATCAATGGCAAACCTTCTATGTCTGCCAAACCTTTCGATACCAAAAAGTTTTCACCAAACTCCGTCACCAATCAAGCTAAACCAGGGCTCAAGGACCTTAAAGAGATTCTAGAGGCCAAAACCGCCACGCAGGATCAAGCTACGGTACAGAGTCAGACCGCATCCCAGGCTCGAACGGCATCTCAAAATCAAGCACCAACCCAATCTCAAACCGCAGCCCAAGGCTCAAAGCAGGGAAATACTCCGCTTTTCGTTAATCACGGTGCTTCCACTCCTGCAGTCGCCCAGAATTCTACCCCTGTATCAGCCAAAAACTCTACCCCTACCTCTACCCCTGTTTCCACCTCCATTAATTCCCCTGTTTCCACAAATGACGCGCAAATCTCACCAGAGGCCTCAGGACAAGCCCCACATTCAAATACGACTAATCAACCAGATTCAACCAAAAATCACACTCAGGCGCCTGAAAACGCCTTAAACTCAGCTTCATCTACATCATCACCGAACCCAAACAGTGGTACCCACGACCCCCACGCTAAGCCACAAGGGAATCGCAACTTCAAAAATCGCAACTTCCGAAACCGCAACAACTTCAGGAAGAAGGGAAATAAACCAAATCCCGTCTCTGGTCCGAAACCTACCCCAATCAACTAAAAATAAGCCCTAAATGGGCTTATTTTTATTTCATTACGCTTCTCTACCCACGTTTCACCTCTATATCGCCACTATTCACTCCTGTCTCACGCCCTGTTTCACTCACATTTTACCTCTGTTTCAACTCTGTTCTTTCTCTGTTTTATCACTATAAAAACCTCTCAAACCCCTGAAACTTAGTCTTTTAACCTCTGTTACTACCTTTAAATACCCCAATCACGCCACCCTCATCCGACATTTCCCTCTCTATTAGCCAAAATTTTTTATCTAATATAAAATAAAAATCTGCACTAGATAACCAAAATCCAAATACCGCGGGGGAATTACTTTAAATTTAAAAATCAGGCCATATTAGCCATCATACAAGACTCTTTCTTGCCAGACGATAAAATACTCATCTAAGGACCCAGAACCGCATCTACGACCGTCTGACAGCCTACAAACCACTAATTTAGCATAAGCGGGATATTTTATTAGTTTACTTAGACGATAGTTTACCCATCTTTTTCTTAGATTCTTAATGTCGCACAATAACTATTTTACGACAATAAAGAAGTAAATCCACCCACATATAAATAATCATGCGGATCCACCAGTTTTCTATCCGAAGACAGAGAATCATCAGATATTTTTCTCCCGGCCCACCTCCATCGGCTCAGACTCCAACCAAATACTTCTAAAATACCCCCCAAAGTTCTTTTCTAAAGGACCGAGAATTACTCCGCACAGGTTCGAAAATCCACTCAAATCATCATTTAACAGAGGTAAATCCACCTATCTTATATCAAAATACACACGTTAATTCCGATAATTCTGAGGCTCCAGAGAAGAGCTTCAGAATCACTTCAGCCCCTCCACCCCTGTTAAGCCCCTTGACCTAAGTAAAATCTTCTTGTGAAATATGTATTTTGCGCCAAATTTCACAAAAAAATTTAAATTTTGTGTTTCCCTCTTCCTAGCTTTTTCTTCTCTGTTCGCGGCTAATTCCGAACCCGCTCTCCCCTGATACTTGATTTTGCAATATTAATGAAAAATCGAGCTCTTCTCTACTTCTACCCCAAAACCGAACAAAAACCGAACTAAACTATATTTAGCCAGATCGCCGAACTCGAAATCCACAATCAAGATTTTAAGCGCAACCCACCACTTTCCGCCTAGTCAGAAAACTAACTTTTCTTCGTAAAGTACCCCTGCACACCAGGACGATCCACACGAAGCCAAGTCTTATCTGCCGTAGATGGATCAGTTAAGTATGAGCCGTTACCGCCTCGAAGCTTTTTACGATTACTAAACATATTAGAAAAAGTTGTAAGCTTAGATGTATTAAAATCATTATTCACGTATATTTTTTCTAACTTATCATTAGATGCCCACATGTCTGGAAGCGAGAACATGCCATTCATATTTGTCACCTGGGAAGTGTTGAAGTTAGAGAGATCGAGCGTAGTGAGATTAGACATACTAAAAAACATATATCTCATATCTGTCACATTGGAGGTATCAAAGCTGGAAAGATCTAGCGTGGTGAGGCTAGGCATATTATTAAACATATTACCCATACTTGTCACCTTGGAAGTATTGAAGCTGGAAAAATCTAGCGTAGTGAGGAGGAGTATATTAAAGAACATACCTGCCATATTTGTCACCTGGGAGGTATCGAAATTAGAAAGGTTAAGCGAAGTGAGATTAGACATAAAACCGAACATACTGCTCATATTCGTCACCTGGGAGGTATCGAAATTAGAAAGGTTAAGCGAAGTGAGATTAGACATGCCCAAAAACATATTACTCATATTTGTCACCTTGGAAGTATCGAAATTAGAGAGATCTATCTCTAAGACATTTCTTATTTTTTGTACATAAGGTTCTGAATAAAACATCTTGCTACTATCTCTATTCAAATAAACCTTTTCTGGCTCAGCATAATAATAAGCCGTATTATCGGTCGGGTCTAGCCAAAGTTTAATTTCATAATCGGATTCTTCGTCATCAATATTCACGGCATTCATGGAAGTAGCTGGTGGGACAGGACTTTTCCTGAAGTAATTGATTTCGCTGGTCGGAGTTTCTAAGGATTTTAATTTTGTATTAAAATCAGGACCCTCAGTCATGATGGCGATTTGATTATAGTCATTTGTTAGAATTGAAAATACCAACTTATTTGTATATCTGCCGCTTTCAAGATTATCGCCTAGCTTCAGACCAAATTCTAAATAATTCGCTTCATTACCATTCGTCTTACTGGTTGTCTGCATGACACTCATTGGAGCAGTGGGCTTTGGAATTGGTGAAAAATTAGTATTACTTCCAACCTTCACACCCCAGGTATTATTAGAAAAGCCCGTAAGCGTTTTATTTGCATCGATAGATTCAATTTTCGCACCAGTAGCGGACTCAGCATTTACCAAAGCCGTCTCATCAGTTTTAGAATTTAATGTCGCCGTATAACCAGTCTTGTTATTCGTGTTTACTATAAGACTTAGCGGAATTTCCGTAGTCTGATCGACGGAATCTATCACCTGATTCCCGTCCACCTGCAGATTCGTTTGGTTTACTGAAACTGAAAGCGTCGGAGTATATAAAGCGAGGGTGTTATTACTAAAAATTAAATTAGAAAGAGATATTAGAGTCAGAAATAATCCGAAAAGTTTTATTTCTCTATTAAGCCACCCCCCCCCATGAGATTTACCTAAGTTGGTTTTTTGATCTTTCATATAGCTTCATTTTACCATAAGAATCTTCAAAGAACCAAAAACATTAACGATCCCCCCCTTCTTATATTAAGGCTTTTTCGTAAAGTACCCATGTACCCCCGGTCGATCCACACGGAGCCAGGTTTTATCCGCTGTGGAAGGATTGGTAAGATAAGAACCATTCCCTCCTCGCAGCTTCTTGCGGTTCGTAAACATTTGATAAGTATCCGTAAGATTAGCAACATTAAAATCATTATTCACATAAATTGTTTCTAGTTTATCCTCAGATATATACTTATTATCAAGATAAAACATGGAATTCATATTCGTCACCTTCGAGGTATCAAGGCTGGAAAGATCAATCGAAGTAAGATTAGGCATGTTATAAAACATAGATCTCATATCCGTCACCTTCGAGGTATCGAAGCTGGAGAGATTAAGGGAGGTGAGATTAGACATACCATAAAACATATTGCTCATATTCGTCACCTGTGAAGTATTGAAGTTGGAAAGATTAAGAGTAGTAAGATTAGACATACCAGAAAACATATAGTTCATATACTTCACTCTTGAGGTATCAAAGCTGGAAAGATTGAGCGCGGTGAGATTAGGCATGTTCTGAAACATAGATTCCATCCTCGTCACCTTCGAGGTATCAAAGCTAGAGAGATTAAGAGTAGTAAGATTAGACATGCCATAAAACATATTGCTCATATTCGTCACCTTCGAGGTATCGAAGTTAGAGAGCTCAAGGGTAGTGGGATTAGCCATGTTATAGAACATACCACTCATATTCGTCACCTGTGAAGTATTGAAGTTGGAGAGATTGAGCGTGGTGAGATTAGGCATGCCATAAAACATATAGCCCATATATGTCACCTGTGAGGTATTGAAGCTGGAGAGATTAAGCGAAGTAAGATTAGATACGTTATAAAACATAGATCCCATATCTGTTACTTTCGAGGTATCAAAGCTAGAGAGGTCAAGAGAGGTGAGATTAATCATGCCACTAAACATACCACTCATATATGTCACCTTCGACGTATTGAAGCTGGAGAGATTAAGAGAGGTAAGATTACGTATGGAAGAAAACATAGATCCCATATTCGTCACCTTCGAGGTATCAAAGCTAGAGAGGTTGAGCATGGTGAGGCTAGACATGCGAGAAAACATATGATCCATATTCGTTACTTTGGAGGTGTCGAAGCTAAAGAGGTTAAGGGAGGTGAGATTAGACATGTTATAAAACATATAACTCATATCCATCACCTTAGAGGTATCGAAGTTAGAGAGATCAAGGGTAGTGGGATTAGTCATGTTATAAAACATATAACTCATATTCGTATTTAAATAAACTTTTTCCGGCTCAGTATAATAATAAGCCGTCTTATCAGTCGGGTCTAACCAGAGTTTAATTTCATAATCAGACTCTTCATCTTCAATATTCACGGCATTCGTAAAAGCAGCTGGTACTACCGTGCTCTTTTTGAAACGCTCGATTTTATTCGTCGCGGTTTCTAAGGCTTTTAGTTTTGCATTAAAATCCTGACCTTCCGTCATGATGGCTTTTGGCGTATATGGGTTTGAAACAAAAGATAAAATTAATTTGTTTGTATAATTCCCTGACTCCAAATTATTTGCTAGTTTCATGCCAACACTAAGCTGGTTTGATTCGTTTCCATTAGTCTTCCCTGCAGTTTGGAGAATTTGCGCTGGGGCAGAGAGAGCTGGGATTGGGGCATAGTTCGTGGACGTACCAAACTTATAACCCCAAGTATTATTAGGTAAATTATTTAAGGATAAATTCGCACTAATCGAATTAATTTTCGCATTAGTTGTAGAATCATTATTCACTAGCGCTGTTTCATTAGTCTCTGAATTTAATGTTGCTGTATAGCCAGTCTTGTTATTTGTGTTTACTGTAAGGTTTAATGGGATTTCTGTGGTTTTGCTTGTAGAGTTAATTACTTGGTTTCCATTCACTGAAGCTGCAGCGTTATCTATCGAAGCTGAAAGCGTCGGCGTGAATAAGGCAAACGTATTATTGCTGAAAATTAAATTAGAGAAAGAAATTAAACCTAGGAATAATACAAAAATCTTTAGTTCTCTATTAAACCACCCCCCCCCATGAGGTTTTATGTGTGATTTTTGGCCTTGCATATAACCTTATTTTATCATAAGAAGAATAGATTTTTGATATTAAAAAAATACCGTCCTGCTTTTTATTTGGATACTATTAAAAAAGAATGTCGTCATGCCTTGCCTTTTGAGGACAGTAGCTTTAGCAAGCGCCCTTGAGCGGTCCGAAAAAAGGTATGCGACATTCTCCTCCCCTGAGCGTCTCCGGAACGAAGTATGCGGCATTCTCCCCCCTTGAGTGTGTTTTTCAAAAAATAAATATCTTCAGGCTCTATTTTTTTAAAGCTTCTTCTTCACCAATTCCCTGGTAAAGAATTTCACGCGGTCATTCACTTCGATCACCAACTTCTTTTCTAACTTAAAGGCGATACCACCAGTTTCACCAGCCACCAATTCATTCACGTCCATTTTTTCTTTTTGTACTGAATCGACTTCCACCTCACCGATCAATTCTTTTTCGTGATACACGCGACCCATTAAGCCTTTTTTCACTAGACCCGTCAATACTTCACCACCCGCGATAATTGCTGTGCGTTCAGTACGGAAGACGCCTTTAATTTTCATTTCGCCCATTTCGGTCTCTACGATTTCCGCATCCAAAAGATTTTCCATCGAAGTTTTCGCATCATCGAGTAGTTCGTAAATAATCTTATAATTACGAATTTCTACCCCGTCACGCGCCGCCAATTTTACGATATTGGTTGGCACATTGACGTTAAAACCGTAGACCACAGTATTGTCACCCTCGGCCATATAGATATCATTTTCCGTGATATCACCCACGCCGGAAGACACGATATTTAACATCACTTCCCCCTTCGTGTCGATCATTTTCAAAGAATCAACCACCGAAGTCACTGAACCGAGCACGTCACCTTTAATAATTACATTAAAGACTTTTGCATTATCTGCGTTATTCATCATACGGAGCAAATCCGAGCTTGTCACATTGGCTGAAGCACTTTCTTCCACCAAATTCTGCGCGTTCAGCAGCGCCATCTTGCGTGCCGATTTTTCATCTTTTACTTCAATAAATTTATCACCGAAATTTGGCAATTCCTTAAAACCAGTCACCGTCACAGGAGTCGAAGGTGTGGCCTTGCCCTTTGGCTTACCACGAAAATCTAGCATCGTGCGAATCTTGCCATAAGCACTACCCGCCACGATGAATTCTCCGGTTTTCAATTCACCACCGGTTACCAAAAGATTCACCACCGAACCCTTACCAATTTCCATGTGCGACTCGATCACCAAACCTTCAGAAGGAATCTGCACGTCGGCCTTCAATTCTTCGATGTCTGCCGTTAAAAGAATCAAATCGAGTAATTTCTCGAGATTATCGCCACGCTTAGCCGAAATTGGCACCATCGTGATGTCACCACCCCATTCTTCTGGATTCAAACCATGCTGTGCCAAATCCGCCATCGTGCGTGGAATATCTGCACCTTCACGGTCAATCTTATTAATCGCTACAATAATTTTCGCGTTCGCACTTTGCGCAAACTTAATTGCTTCCACTGTCTGAGGTTTCACACCATCATCCGCCGCCACCACAATCACTACAATATCTGTTAGCATCGCACCGTGTTGACGAATCGCCGCAAAAGCTTCGTGCCCAGGAGTATCCAGAAAAGTAATCAGGCGTTCATTATGTTTCAATTGGTAAGCTGAAATATGTTGCGTAATACCACCCGCTTCCCCCTCCACGGTTTTCTTATGTAGGAGCGTATCGAGTAAGGTCGTTTTACCGTGGTCCACGTGCCCCATCACCGCCACCACTGGTGGACGCACTACTGCCTTGTCCGACAATTCCCTTCGTAGCTCCGAAGTCTTGGTCGAAGTATTTTTGCGCTCCAAACGCACATTTTTTAGGCCCAATTCTTCAATAATAATACTCGCGGTATCAAAATCTAGGCGCTGATTAATCGTCGCCACGATTCCCTGCTTAAAAAGTTCGCCAATCAAAAATGTCACGGAAAGACCGAGCGCATTTGCTAGCTCATCTACGGTAATTGAACCCGCAATCTGAATCACCTTGTCTTGATTTTCTGCCATACTTACTCCTTACCGCCCCCAAGAGGACACATTTATCTAAATTATTTTACCATATTTTAGAGAGAGAAAAAAGCATACGTTAAGGACCAGGACCTTTGCAACAAAATATAGGTAGTCTTATATTGTTGCAAAGGCGCTAAACCTTATGTGAAAATACTGGTTATGTAGTATTATATATAAGGAATTCTATAAGTTCATTGCGGAGAAAGTCAAGGTAATCTAATGAATAGTGATAAAAATAGTGGGATCATATTTTATGAGGGGGAAGATAAAAATCTTCGTATCAAAGCATTCATTAAGGGTGAAACGGTCTGGCTAAACCAAACGCAGCTAGCTGAGTTGTTCCATACAACCAAGCAACTTATCAGTTATCATTTGAAGAATATTTTCGATGAGAAAGAGCTTGCAAAAGATGCAGCTGTCAAAGAATTTTTGACAGTTCAAAATGAAGGAGAGCGAGAGGTGTCGAGAAATATCGAGTTTTATAACCTCGATGTAATTATATCTCTCTGCTACCGCATCAACTCGAAGATTGCTACTGCTTTTCGTCAATGGGCGACTTTAAGGCTCAAGGAATATATCATTAAAGGTTTTACCTTAGACGATGAGCGTCTCAAACAAAACGGTGGCCGCTATTTCAAAGAGCTCTTGCAGAGAGTTCGCGACATCAGAAGCAGTGAACGTAACCTCTGGCAGCAAGTAACCGATATTTATGCTACTTCGATTGACTACGACAAAAATTCTGAAACAACAAAGAAATTCTTTGCCACGGTTCAAAACAAAATGCACTATGCCGTTCATCAACAAACCGCCGCTGAAGTTATTTATAATCGCGTCAATAGCGAAAAACCAATGATCGGTATGACCAATTTTAAAGGCGATTATATTACAAAAGCAGATACACATATTGCAAAGAATTATCTTAAAGAAGATGAGCTAAACATCCTAAATTTGCTTGTCAGTCGCTTTCTTGACTATGCCGAACTTCAAGCGATCTCCGAAAAAGCTATGACGATGAACGACTGGAAGGAGCGACTAGATATGGAACTAAAATCTGTCGGTCGCGAGATTCTACTAGACAACGGCAAAATTTCTCATGAAGAGGCAATCAAAAAAGCCGATACCGAATATGATAAGTATCGACAAAAAGAGTTTGAGAATTATGAAAGCGATTTTGATCGTGCAGTAGAGGAATTAGCAAAAGAAGCGAAGCGTATAAGAGAAAACAAAGATGAAGCTAAGATTTAAACATCAAGAAGCCGGTCGATATATGATGACCGAAAAGAAAGGACTAAAATGAGCAAAATAGAAGTTTCACCTGTAAATAACGAAAAAAGATCAGAAACTTCTGGCGGAAATTATGATATTTGGCGAAAGGCAATGGACAAAGTTCATGGCGACGCTGGGGTTAAACCCCCAACCATAAATCGACCATATATTAGAAAAGAAACTGTAAATACTGTTGCCGAGCGTGATAGTGACGATAGTATAAGGATGGAAGAAATGCCAGCAGGTAAATCTAAGGAACAGATTGAGCGCGAAAAAGCTGGTCGAATAAAAATTGATAACGAAATGCAAGCCAGAATGGAAGCTTATTGGGCCGAAAAGCGAGCGAGCGAACAGAAGCAGCGCGAAGAACAAGAGCGAGTTCAGGATGAACGAGCGGAAGCTGAAGCTGAACGTCAAAGGATTTTGTTAGAGCAACGAGAGAGAGTTAAAAACTCTTATCGTCAAAATATCGAAAATATCTCCGAAGAAGAGCAAGAAGATGAGATGGAAATGGGAATGTAAATATGAAAATATTTAAATTGTCACCAAATGAAATTAAAACTCTGACCGACCTTAAGGGTGGTTGTCTTGCGTCAGATAAAATTACCGTTGATGGGCAAAAGGTAGGCTATGCTTACCGCGAAAAACCCGATTCTAATTTTTTGAATGACAGCGGATGGAGATTTCTCGCCGGAGATGAAAACGAAGAATATCTAAACAATCCTGATAATTTTAATACCTTTGAGATAAATACTATCTGTAATTACGATCAGGATATTTTGAGTATTTTAGATGGAAAAATTGGTGAAGTTTATGTTAGGGATGGTGATACATTTAAATTAGATTTTCGACCTCAATTCCCCGATGACGCAACTGATGAAGAAAAATCTATAGACTGGAAGTTAATTGCGAAAATTACCGATAAAGATTTAGGTTTTGATTTTCCAGATAAGTCAACTGATAAATGTCGATTTAACACTCGATTGATATTAAAACGAGATGATGGCAAGATCTGTTTTGTTAAATCTATAAAATATGGCTACCATCAAATTCCTGGTGGCGGAATTGATAATAACGAAAATATAGAACAAGGTTTACGGCGAGAAGCTAGAGAAGAAACTGGTTTTGAAATTAAAAATCTAAAACCACTCGGAGTTACGGTTGAATATCGTGGCGGTAGTAAATACGAATGGTTCAGAGCGTTTTCGTTCTGCTACGCGGCGGAGTCAGAAAAAGAAGTCGGAACCTCGTATATGCAAGATGAAATCGACGAGGGTTTTGAACCAATTTGGCTTGACCTTGATGAAGCGATAAAAATCTTCGAAAAAGCTGGGATGGAATTACGGGATGCCTCTGATCGGAATTATAGTGGTAGTTTTTCAAGTCAAAGAGATTTGTCTATTCTAAAATATTATGCAAGGTACAAAAAATGACAAATCCTGAATTTGGAAAGAAAAATGAATTCGTAGGGCAAAAAAGCACCAAATGGAATACCATCAGCGACGATATAATTTTTCAGCAGTCTGAACTAAAAGTAACGGCAGATAGCGCTAGTGAAAGAAGTATAGAACAGGCGAGATCCCAAGTGATAGAGGCGTTCAGTAAGGCGCAACCAGAAAGTAGAGATAATCAAGCTGAAAAAGAGAGGGGTTTTGCTCAGAGAGTCGGCGAAATAGATCATAGATTAGGAAAACTACTGGGGTATCCCGAAACAGCGATTAATCAAGACTTTAGAGAGCCAACAAAACTTTTAGACAAAATAAAAGGACTTTTTAAGAAACGCCATGATGAAAGTTTCAATAGTAGATGCTATGTTCATAGTCCAGGTCATGAAAATGAAGAATTTGAGCAATATGAAAAGCCGATTCACGAGTTTATGGATAAATATTGCCCTGAATCCACCAAGGTGTTGAAGGATATGAAAAACTCAAAAGGCAGAAGTTATAGATGGTAGCAAAAAACAACATGTAAGATTTAGTATCTTTGCGATACTGTGTTTCTCTAACCACCTATATTTTGCTACAAAGGCGCTGAACCCTCTAAGGCATAAATGATTTATTTTAACCTTAAAACTCCAGCTAAAAAATTCAAGAAAAAGCAGTTTATTTTAACCTTAAAATTCCAAATAAAAATTCAAGAAAAAACTCAAACCAAAGATTTCAGTTTGAGCCTATTTAATTCGTGGTAATTTCCGCCTCGCAAACGTCCATCACCGAAAAGAGAAACCAAAAAAACAAACAATATTTTATCTTGTAAATCCTGCGGCGGTCGCGGTTTCCATATTCGACGCCACGGTGGAATTTTTGCTATTCGCAATCGACTGAAGCCTTGCCTGCTCCACTCGTAAATCGTCTCGTTCTGCCTCGAGATCGGATAGCTGAGTATTCACTTCGTTAATTTTGTAATCAAAAGCGGTAGTTTGCGACTGTTCTGAGACATAAAAAAGTCCCAAAATAGCTACCATAATCGTAATCATCAAAGCCGATGAAAAACGACCAAACACATTACTCTTATATTTCACATTATTTTGGTTTCTTGAATAGCCGGAAGAAACCGCACTAGCGTAAAAATTCGTTCGGGGCAAACTCGCTGCTGTACGCGTGCTTGTCGTTCTGGTACGGACTGAATAACTGTTTTGCTTTGGTCCATTAACTGTGATTCGCATTTTTCCTCGCAAAAAATACTCGCTAAAATCTTGTCGCAAAAAAGATTTTAATTAGTATTTCTAATTATTTTTATTTTTATTTTTCTAATTGCTGTGAGTCTATCTTTTTACACAAAAAATATTCATAGACCGAAGTCCCATATTAACCGCACTACCGCATCGCTAATATGGTCTTCGGGAAGGTCATATTTTTTATATAAAACACACTCTACGATTTACTCACAACCGCATCGGGGCCTTCACCTTTAGGGAGAATTTCCCGTCATATGGGAGCAAAAAGCTCCCAAAGTTTATCTAATTAACGAAAGTTAACTTTGATTTTTTGTGCGCGTGAGGTGTTTTTTACAATGATTTGCTTTGGCATATTGCCTCCTTTTTTTGTTTTTATTTTTATCAATGGAGCTGAAGTCGTGCTTAAAATCTAAGCTAGCCTTAATTTCTTTTTGCTACTCTTAATTTTGCACTTCTCGCTCGCGGATTGATAACGAGTTCAGGTTCCCCCGCAATTACCGGGCTTTTCGTCAAAATCGTTAATTTCGATTCATACCCTAGCGCACTTTCCTGCTTAAAATATTGCTTCACCAGCCGATCTTCCAAGCTATGAAAAGTAATAATCGCTACCCTACCATTCGGTTTCAAAAGTTTAGGTAATAATGGTAAAGTTTTTTCGATAATCGAAAGCTCATCGTTTACAAAAATTCTTACAGCTTGAAAAACCTGTGTGGCTGGATGTTTTTTATGCCATCCATTTCCAGCGATTCGATCCGCCAATTCCTTAGTTGAAGAAAAAGGCCGGCTCGTTACAATTTCCCTCGCGTGTTTTTTCGCTAAACCAATAGATTCTTCGCCGTATTCTTGAAAAATTTCTACCAGTTTTTTCTCTGGGAAATGGTTAATCACCGTTTCAGCTGATAATTCTTGCGTCCTATCCATGCGCATATCTAAAGGTCCATCATTTTTGAATGAAAAACCTCGATCCGAATTATCTAATTGCGGAGATGAAACTCCAAAATCTGCCAATATCATATCAAAAGTTTTTCCACACTCGATTAAGTGTTGCGCCGCACTATAAAAATCCATTTGTAAAATGTCTAACTTTGATTCATCCAATGGATACTTCTCTCGAAGATATTTCACAGCATTCTCATCTCGATCTACCAAGATGGAATCTTTATAATTCTGCGTAACCGCCAAAACCTTTCCCGCATGGCCCGCATATCCCGCCGTCAAATCTAAATAAGATTCGCCCAGTTCCGGGTTTAGAGCCTCGAGAACTTCTGATAGCATTACAGGTTTATGAAGTTCATTCATAACTACATTATAACTTATCCGAGATTTCTCTGATAGGTTTTTGTAGTTATTTGCTTCTTGTTTGAGATCGTTCAACTAGAAATTTTAGCGTGTTTGTGTTTATATAGTTTTTGTTATTTTAACGAAACGTTTTACCTAGCAATAAAGTACCACAGTTTTACCACTTGCGCGGCTCATAACTATGATTGTTGAGAGACTTATTGTGTAGGTTGCATATTGAGTTAATTGGGAGGTGTTTTAAGAAGTACGAATGGCTTTGATTACGCGTGACCTAAACGCGCGCCAAGACTCCTAGTTGACCGACCTCAAACATTTTTTAATGTACTTTTGTTTTTGTGGTTTTTGTTTTATTTATCCACTGACCTAATTCTAAATTATATTTATGCTTATTGCAAGTACTTTTTCACATAATTTTTTACATTTTTTCGCAGACTTTTCCACAACTAAACCACCATATCTATTTTTTGCACAAACCCTGCTGTATATATAGAGCCCACTTCACCTCTGTTAATTCTTGTGCAAATTATTTGTCGGGTTTTCCACACCTGTGCAAAACTTTTTGACGCTTCCCTGTTATTTGCTTATTTTTCTTAGCCTCTTCCCAGCTTTATTGCATTTTGTCTTTTTTAATTTTTATTACATAATAACCGAACACTCATATTTGCGAACATTATCTTTTTATTTCAAAATATATTACTTAATTAAACACCTCCAAAAATCTCCAATATCAAAAACCGAACAAACTTCGCCAGCTCGTTTTTTTCATCCTCCAAAAAAACCGAACGTCTACTCATATCATTTCTATCTCTTTCATAAAGACCACATCACCCACGAAAACAGCTTATAAAAAGAGTCCTACATGGCACGTAAAAAGAGGCTTCTTCATGAAACCTCTTCGTTAATTTTTGTACTCAATCTCACTCTGCAGTTTATTTATAGTACGCGCGACTCTCAATCCTCACATCCACATAAATTGGCGCGAGATTATTCGCTATCAAATAACGCTGCATCCGCTCAATATCCTCCGCCGATTCTGCTGGCGAACGGTCAATCAGACACTTATAGTACTCCGTACGACCTTCGAGATAAACATCTAACTGTCTAGTCTTATCCGTCGGCAGCACCACCTTAGTCATCTTCACCCCCAAATCCTTCAAATCCTGTTCCAGTAATGCCACGTATTGCCTAATCTTGTCCGTAATTAGGTTTTTATTTCCCGATTCGTCGACAATTTCCACGCTCGAAGTCAAGTTAACTACCGTTGATTTCACTTCCGTCTTTTTCGCGCCACCCCGATTAATCAGGCTCACCGCGCCAAGTGTCAAACCTGCCGTACCGAGCGCCAGCGCCGTGCTCAGCCCCACGAAACGCATCACTTTCTTACGTTTTCGCCTTTTTTCTTCCTTAATCCTCGTCGACTCCAGAATTACTTCTTCTCGCTTCGAGGCAATCGTTTTATTAATTCTCACTTTTATCGCCTTTTTATTTTCAAAACCTATTTTAACCCTAATTCTTTCAAATCTTTTTTCGATCTTACTTTTTCAAGCCCAACACCAATTTCGCGAGCGACTCACTCGCATCTAATTTCGCATATTTCTTAAAATTCATCACTAACTTAACCTGCTTTTCACTATTTTTTAGCAGATTCAAAATCTTTTTCAATAATTTTTCTGGGGCCATCTCCATTTCACGGTCCAAAATCATTTCCACCGCCTCGTCACGTGCTAATTTTTCCGCATTTTTCACCTGATGTCCGCCCGGCAATTTTTCAAACGGCACCAAAATCGTTGGCTTTCCCAGACTGGCTAATTCCGCCATCGTGGTCGCGCCCGCACGCGAGACCACGATATCTCCCGCCCCTAAAATTTCATGCATCACTGGCGAAAAATTCCACATGCGAAATTCCGAGGTCAATTTACCTTTTTCCCAAGTTTCGTATTTCTTTAGATCAATCATATCCTCGTAATGTTTACGACCAGACACTAGACCCACCGACGTATATTTCAAAAGTTCTGGCAAAATCTCACGTACTACCTGATTAATATGCATTGACCCCTGTGACCCACCCGTCACAATCACCAAATTTCGCTCTGGGTCAAATCCTAATTCTCTCTTCAAGCGCCTCTTTTTACTCTCAGCCACTTTTTCAAATTCTTTCCCCACCGGAATCCCCACAAACACATAGCGCGAGTCCTCTTTTTCCACTGGCGTGCCCATAGCAATAATTTTCGCTTTTTTACTCAAGATTCGATTCGCTAACCCCATTGTCGCATCCGACTCATGAATCAAATATGGAATCTTAAAAATTCCCGCCACAATTCCAACTGGCAATCCCACGAATCCACCTTTCAAGAAAATCACATCTGGACGATTTTCTTTTCGACTAAAACGCCACAAAGTTTGAAGAAAGCCCATCACAAATCCGAAAGCCCCCGCAATATTTCCGAACACTACATCACAAAAAGTTTTCGCGTGATTATCAAAATAATCCGACAATTTCAAACCATGGTAACGGTGAAATTTTCCCGCAAAAACCTTTCGCACGCGCAGATATAATTTCACCCCCGTTTCTTCTTCGCCACCCCAAGCCAACTTTGCCTCATTTGCCAGCTTCACCACATTTTTATAGTATTTCGCATCGGTCCAGAATTCGATTTTGCTCTTCGGCTTCATCTTCAAAATTTCTTGTACCACCGACATCGCTGGAGTGATATGTCCGCCCGATCCGCCACCTACTACTAAAATTTTCATCTTCTTCCTCCCAATCTGCTACTTCTACTCATTCTTAAATTATTTTTAATTTCCTCATTTCGCTCATCATCTGAAATTTCCGTCCTCGCCGTAAACCGCGAAATATTAATTACTAGCCCCAGCCCAAAACACGTTATCAAAAGACTCGTTCCACCTTTCGAAAGTAACGGCAAAGTAATACCAGTCAGCGGAATCAATGCAATCATCGCACTAATATTTACCGCCACCTGTGAGAATAACCAAGCAAACACCCCCATCGTCACTAATCTAAAATAAAGGTTTTTCGAAGTGTTCGCCACTTTCAAAATTTCCATGAATAAATGTACATAGAGCCCAATCACCGTCACCGCCCCGACAAACCCCCACATTTCAGAAACCACCGCGAACATCGAGTCAGTAATTGACTCCGGCAAATATCCTGCAGTTTGCACATTATTACCAATCCCTACCCCAAAAAAACCACCTGAACCCACCGTAATCAAAGCATTCTCGATATGATAGTCCGTCGTCGCATCACCCTTACCCGTAAAAGTAAACAAACGTTCACGACGGTGCGGTGAAGACAAAATCATCCCCACGCCTAGCGCCAAAATTACCGCAAACATAATCATAATTTTCCAAATCTTAATCCCCGCCACAAACAAAATCGTCAGCGCAATTACCCCAAGTGGCACCGCCGAACCCAAATCTTTCTGAGATACCACAATTAAAAATAATGAAACACCTAACACTCCAAAAAACTTTGCATAAAATTGATAACTTTTTCGTAAAATCTCCCCACTCGCCCAGCCAGAAGCCTGCCCTCGCGCTAAAATCTTTGCCGCCAATCTTTCTAGCTTCCCTCCCTGAACGCCTCCCTTCGCGAAGTTTCCCGCGCCAAAATTCTGACCATAACCATTACGCCCAAAATTCACCTGGTTAGAAAAACCAGCCTGTCTCGTAGCTCCAGCCTGACCAGAAAACCCCACCTGGTTCATATAACTCTTCCCATTCGCGGTTTTGCCGCGCCTCATTCTTCTAACCATCGCAAACAAATCCATCAAAAACTGCATCGACATCCCGAGCGCCGTTGCCCTGCCGGCCTCCTCCAAAAATCCACCCCTCGCCTGAAAATCCGCAGTAATCTTTGCGAGATAAAGCATCACTCCTAACTTCAAAAAATCCGACACCTGAATTGTAATTGGCCCTAACCTCAGCCACCTACAGGCCCCTAACTGACAATGCGCCAGTGGCGGACGCCCCGCTGCCACCGCCAGTAGCAAGTTCAAACCTAAACCCAAAAATAATAAAATTATCGGTAAACGTTTCGCCACTGCATCTAAAATGTACCAAATCCCCTTAGACCTTTTAGTTTTTTCCACTTCCACCAAATTCACTCTAGTCTCAAAAAATAGCAGCACCGTCGTAATCACCAGATACTTTACCTGATCCACCCAATATACCGTATCTTCCCCCTTCACTTTTGCATAAGACGGACCCACCAAGGCTATCATCATTAGCCCAATGGCAATCAAAATTATCATCGTAATGATAATTTTATAATTTGCCTTATGTTGTCGCATCTAATCCCACTCCAAAAATTTTTATTTTTTAATAATTCCACTCACCATCGCAATAAATACCCCCACAATTGCGCAGACTCCAGCAATTACCCAAAAACGCATCACAATTTTGGCCTCATCCCAACCATTTGCTTCCAAATGATGATGGATCGGCGCTGAAATGAAAATCTTGCGCTTGAAAAATTTCTTCGAAATCATCTGAATTAAGGAAGAACCTGCCTCCACCACAAATAATAATCCAATTACAGGCAAAAGCAACAATGAATTCGTCATCATAGACACCACGCCAAGCCCCGCACCCAGTGCAAATGACCCCACATCGCCCATCATAAAACGTGCTGGCGGCACATTGAACCACACATAAGAAAACAGCCACCCCACTACCGTCATACAGAAAGCAAATAGATATACTTGACCACGAAATAACGCAATCGTACCAAACGCACCATAAGCCATCATCGCGAGACCCCCCGCCAACCCGTCTAATCCATCCGAAATATTCACCGCATTTGAGGTCGCCACCACCGCAAAAGTGAATAATCCCACCATCACTACTCCGCCAATTTCAATATCGCCCGTAAATGGAATATGGATACTCGTCCAGCCTAATTTGTAGGCAAAAAACCAACCTAGCACCAAACTTACCACGGTAATCATCGCAAACTTAATTGGCGCACGCAGCCCAGCCGCACCTTCACCTGAGCCAAAGACATTAATTCCATCATCAATCAAGCCCACAATCGCCCCGCCCAAGAAACCAAAAATCGGAAGCCACGTTTGCGCACGGTCAAAATTACAAATCAGTGTCACCACCGTCACCGCAATTACCCCAATAATTCCCGCCATCGTTGGAAAAACCCGCTTGAATTTATGTGCATGTAACTTCGTCATAATCGGCAGACCGTCACCCGAAACCGTCGTCTTTTTTTGCTTCTTCCAAAAATGATATTTATAAGCTACGTGAGTGTAAAAAGGCGTCAAAAACATCGAAAGCAAAAAGGTACCTAGCGACAACAGTAAACCATATAATGCATTATTATCTAAATTCCCCACGCCTTACCTCCTGACTTTATTATAGTTTATCATATACTTCGATATCTCATCAAAAATCGGCTTTGCATTCATTCCACCATCCAGCTTGCGGTTATCACTCCAAACTTTGGTCATAATTACATAATCTGGCGTCTCCTCTAGAGATTTCGCCCCAAAGCCCACATAGGTACCAATCGTTTCATCGAAGCTATATTTGCCATTTTTCACAGTCTGCGCCGTACCGGTTTTGCCACCCACATAATAATCTTCGTCATACCCCTTCACATTCGGAAAAACCAAGCGTCCCGTGTGCAACATTTGGCGCATTGTCCTACTCGTATCATTCTTATTTAATGCATCGTGATCCGCCTTTGCGAGCTCCGTTCTCACAAACTTGCCATCCTTCATTTCCCCTGCAATCAAAGTCGGACGATAATATTCCCCGCCATTCACCACCGCCGAAAAGGCTGAGGCTACTTGAATAATCGAAAGATCCAAACTCTGTCCGAAAGTCATATTTGCATACCTCGCATCCGTCGCATCAATATCATTTGGTGGCACGATTGTACCCTTCGTTTCCGGCAGTTCAATCCCCGTATATTTACCTAAATTAAATCGGTTATGGTAATAATCATAAAGCTTTTCCTTACCTTGATAAGTAATTTCCGAAGCCGAACCACCTAAAAGCTTCAAGGCCTGAATCGAACCCGTGTTTAATGAGTAAGTCAAAACTGTTTGCATGGAAATTTCCCCGGTATGCCCCTTAATCGAATTCTCAATTGGCCAACCGTCAATCACTAATCTATCCGTATTATAATAAGTCGTCTCTGGCGTCATTACTCCAGAATCAATCGCTGCCGCAATCGCAAAAGCCTTACAAACCGAAGCTGAGTTAAAAGCGTTCATCGTCACATCGGTCTGAAAAACCTTCGCGTCCGTTACTTTGGCGTATTCTGCCGGATTATAGCCTGGCTTACCTGCCATCGCCAAAATCTGTCCGGTCGCTGGGTTCATCACAATCGCCGAGCCATAGGTGATATTAAATTTTTTTGTCACCTCGTCCACCGCTTCTTCCGCTTTTTTCTGAATATTGCGGTCAATCGTCAGCACCAAATTCTTCCCGTCTTTTGCCGGAATTTTCACATTTTCATTACCAATCGTCAACGGCACATTATTTGAATCTTTTACGGTTTTTAGAAGACCATTTTCCCCCGTTAATTCCTTATTTAAGCTGCCTTCCACTCCATATTGACCTTCACCTTCCTGGTTCACGAACCCTAGTACCTGCGCCGCCATTTCTCCCTCTGGATACACCCTGGTCGTAGTTTCCTGCTCGTAAACTCCAGTCAAATCTGCATTTTTCAAATTATTCGTTTCACGATACGGCACATTTTTCGCCACCACAAAATATTTACGCTCCGGATCCGCAAAAACCTCATCCCATCCCGCCTTGGTGCGATAATTTCCCACTATTTCATCAATTTTTTTGGTAATTTCTTCCCGTTTTTTCACTACCAAACTTGGATCAATCGAAATCGTATAAGTTTTCTTATTCATCACGATTGGCACCGGCGTGTCACCATCCAGAAAATAAATTTCCCCACGCTTGGCAAAAATTGTCGACTTCATAATCTGTTGCTGATTCGCTTTTGCAGCATAAATTTTATGGTTCACTACCTGTAAGCGAAACAGCTGAACCACAATTAAGCCAAACACCAAAAAACAGAGACCTTGGTTCAAACTAGTTCGTGACTTCAATCTCTGTTTCCTCATATGCTTAATTATAGCATAAGGGGCTTATTTTTTATTCACATCCGACTTCTTATTTATCTCGGTTTTTGGCGGCTTCAGATTTCTTCACCCCCTCAGACTTTTTCGCGTCATCCATCTTCTTGCCGGTTTCCACCTTCTTCGTCTCGCCACCCATCACCATTTGAATCGTACGATTTAATTGTTGCTTAATTTTATTGCGCGCATGTGGCGTAATAATTTTATCCAACCAACTCGGCTTCACCATTTGATTTTTTGAAGTCAAAATCTCCACCACGTCACCATTTTTTAATTTAGTGTTCAAGTTTGAAAGCTTACCATTAATCTTCGCACCAATCACATGTCCACCCACCTCCGAATGTAAACGATAAGCAAAATCGAGCGGCATCGACCCCACCGGCAAATCAATGATATCCCCCTTCGGTGTATAAACAAACAGCTTATCCGCAAACAAGTTAATCTTCAATTTCTTCATATCCACTTGCTTACCCTCTTTCAGCTGTGCTGCCGCCATTTGTAACTCCGAAATCCAGAGTAAATTGGTTGGCAAATGCTGAATTTTCCCCATCTTGTAATTTTCCGTCAGCTTTTGCTCGTTATAGAAAAAGCTCGCCGCCAGCCCCCGCTCCGCATATTCGTGCATATCTTTCGTGCGAATCTGAAATTCCACAATCCGCTTATCCTTCGTAATCACCGTGGTATGCAGCGACTGATAGCCATTCTGCTTCGGCATCGCCACGTAATCCTTAATCCTGCCCGTCATTGGCGTATAAAGCGCGTGAATAATTCCCAGCGTCAGATAACAATCCGTTACATCCTCCACGATAATTCGAAGCGCCGTCAGATCGTATACTTCATCGATATTCTGATTATATTTTGCTAATTTTTTATGCAAAGAATACACCGATTTTACTCGTCCATCAATTTCAAATTTAATCTTCTCTGCCGCCAGCTTCTCTGAAACTTCTTTTTTGATCTTTTCTAGACTCTTCTCCGCGGATTTATTGCGTTCTTCAATCAATTTTTTCAAAAATTCAAAACGCTTTGGATCGACATAGGAGAACGCAATATCGGAAATCTCTACGCGCAGTCTCCCCATATTCAAACGGTCCGCCAAAGGTGAAAAAATTTCCAGTGATTCCTTACCAATTTTCTTCTGTTTCTCTGGTGGCAAAGCCGATAAGGTCCTCAAATTATGCAAACGATCGGCTAGCTTGATTATCAAAACTCGAATATCCGCACCCGTCGCAATCAAAAGTCTCAAGAGGTTATCTTTCGTCGCCGGCAAATAAGTATCAATGTCGCGCATTCCCTGTCTAGCCTTGCCTAGTTTGGTCACGCCATCTACCAAAAATGCCACGGTTTCACCGAATTTTTCCTTGATTTCGTCCAATGTTACCCCAGTATCTTCCACCGTATCGTGAAGCACCCCGGCGATCACCGTATCTTCATCCATGCCCCACTCACGCAAAATATTCATTACCGCCAGTGGATGGATAATATATGGTTCACCCGATTTTCGTTTCTGCCCTTCATGCGCCTGGGTCGCAAAATCAATTGCGGCCTGTTCTCTCTCTGTTATTTTCGGTTGAACACATTTTTTACTCATTGTAATCTCGCTAATAATCTCTGTAATTCATCTTCATTTTTGCAAGCAAATGTCACACTACGCCCCCTCACGCGCACTTTTGCCGCGTATTTTTCACTTAATTCATTCTCTTGATGTAGATAAACATTAGTTTTTAGTAAATTCGCCGAACTTTTCTTTTTATGCTCCGCGATATAACGCTCGACTTTGCGCGCCGTCCACCCCTCTTCAATAATCATCGGCAAAATTTTCTTCACCATTTCCGGATCTGCCGAAATCAGAGGTCGCATCACCCCTTCCGTTAACTTATGTTCCACCATCGCATGCTTCACTTCATCCGGCAAATTCAAAAGTCGCATCGTATTAATCACCGATGAAGTACTTTTTCCCACGCGCTTCGCAATTTCCTCTGGCTGAAGATTGAATTGATTTTTCAATTTCGCATAAGCCGTCGCCATTTCAATTGCATTAAGATCTTCGCGTTGCGCATTTTCGATAATCGAAAGTTCTAGTTGGTTTTGCGCATCGAGAGTGCGAATAATCGCCGGAATTTTTTCTAATCCCGCCATCTTCGAGGCACGATAACGCCTCTCACCCGCCACAATCTTATATTTATTACCCTCAGCTACCACCACAATCGGCTGCAGTACCCCATGTTCGCGAATCGAATCTGCTAGCGCCGCCAGAGCTTCTTCTGAAAAATCTTTACGTGGCTGATCGCTTTCCGGCATAATTTTCGTAAGGTCAAGCTCCGTCAATTGACTCTTCGAGCTATCTTCCGACAAAGTAATATCAAAATCATCCTCTACAATATCCGTAGGAATTAAACTTTCAAATCCGCGACCCAAACCTTTTGCCATTTTCACACTCTCTTTTTCTTTTTACACTCTTTTTAATACTTCTTTTGCTAATTCCTTGTAAGCCTTCGCACCCTTACTAAATCGGTCATAATCCCCCACCGGCACTCCGTGGCTTGGTGCTTCCGCTAACCTCACATTACGTGGAATCGTCGTCTCGAACACCTTATCTCGAAAGTATTTCTTAATTTCCGCTAATACCTGTACCGATAAAGAAGTACGCTTATCATACATCGTCGCAAGTACCCCTAATAATTTCAAATTTGGATTCATCGCCTTACGCACTAATTTCACCGAATCCATCAGCTGTGCCACCCCTTCTAGCGCGTAAAATTCCGTTTGTACTGGCATCAAAAGGTAATCCGCCGCAATCATCCCATTCACGGTTAGAAGCGATAAACTTGGCGGCAGGTCGATAATCACAAAATCATAGCTATCTCGCACTTCATTAATTGCATTTTTCAACTGAACAAATTTTTTACTCAGCTTCGTCATCTCAACTTCGGCATTAGCCAACTGTGGCGTAGTCGGTGCTAAGTCTAGGCCCTTAAATTTAGTGTTCAAAATTATTTCTGATAATCGCCTCTCCCCCAAAATCACTTCCGACATTGTATTCGAGAGCTCATTATTCAAATAATTGCGTTCAAACTGGGCCTTATCGATACCAAACCCCGACGTCGCATTTCCCTGCGGATCAAAATCAATTACTAAGACTTTTTGTTTTTCCTTCATCAAATAGTACGCTAAATTAATCGTGGTCGTCGTCTTCCCGACCCCGCCCTTTTGATTTGTGATACAAATTACCTTCGCCATATCTATTTATATATTACCATAATATTCATAAGAATAATCAATATCACAGAAAAACCGTCTCGCTCTCAACCAAAACAACCTCACCTCCTAACCGCCCCCCCTAAGCCCTCACCGCCACACCTCAAAAAATCACAAAAAAGACCCCGTAGGGCCTTTTTCTTATTTGATTGAAGTAATTTCAATCACACTATATTTTTGGCGGTGACCAGTTTCTTTGTGGACACGCTTCTTTGAGTGGTAGCGGATTACGCGGATTTTATCACCAGCGATTTTCTCTTCTACTACTTTAGCTGAAACCTTGACACCTTTGACTTCTGGCGTACCAACGAAGGTTTTATCGCCATCAATTACAAGTAAAGCACCAGTTTCGAGCTCTTTAGTTCCTTCCGGGAGGAGGTCCACCCGTAGGGTCTCACCCTCAACTGCGATATATTGCTTACCGCCGATGAGTACAACTGCCTTTTTCATAATATTCCTTAATGTATTATTAACTTTGACCATTCTAGCATATTTATCTCTTTTTTTCAATAACTAAACCACCAAAAACTCTCCACATCACTTTTCACCAAACTGCATTAATCTCCCTACGATATCACACAAATACTAACAGTATCAAAAAAAGAACCCCGCTCTCATAGGGTTCTTTTTGTACTTAATCGTCTAAGCGATTACATTTTATCGAAAGGGGCTCTTTATTCTTTATCTTCGTGTCGCTTTTCCAAAGCCTTAAGTTGCTTAGTCGAAGCAATGTAGTAAGCAGTACCAATACCAATCATGGCGGTCACCACTACGGCTAATACGGTTTCGGAAGCACCAGTGTGAGGGAGTTCCTTTGGCGTATTAGGAGTTTTTGGCTTGTCTGCACAGTCACGATGAACAGTCACCTTTACCTTACTATGAATCGTAGTGTCGAGCACCGCGATAGCTGAATTGTTGTAAGTTACCGTGTCACCACATGGGAAGATTTTTTCGTCTTCAGAGAATTTTACCTTATAGGTAATGAAAGCCTCTTCACCGGCATTGTAATCACCGATATTGAAACCATTTTTGAAGAGATTTTCTTTTTCAAAACCAGCAGAACGAGGAGTCTTCAAGAAAGTCGTGCCAGGAATTGCAGTCATACCAGTACCGAGCAAATCGTAAGCAGAAACACCACGTTGGATTGTCGTACCAGTATTTTTATAGCGTAGTTTGAAATCGATAGTTTCACCTGGAGCTACCGTAATTTCTGTACGGTAATCATTCATATTTTCCTTAGAAGCCGTCTTTTCACCAGTGAAACCTGCTTTATCAACTTTGATACGGAAATTAACATGGCCAGCAAATTCGTTACAACCAGGAATCATTCCCCAGTAACCCTTACTGTAACCTAAGAAAGTTCCGCCATCTTTGCCAAATAATGCATCATCGTTCAAAATCGTACCATTAAGTGAACCACTGTTAGTAAGCTTCGCGGAATTTGGCACATAGCGCAAAGACACGGTTTCTTTCGAATTAAGATAAGCTGTATCCCAAACCATCTTAGGTGTAGCGTTTGAGGAGGTAATAGTTCCTTTAATCAAAGCCGCTTCTCCAGGGTTAAGTCGATCAGTAATCTTGTTCATATACAAGCGCACATTTTCCGCAATACCACGGCGATCGCCTTCGTTTAATTTTGCTGAAGCATTATTATGATAATACACAGATACTTCATACTCAGCGCCTGCTTCTACCGTAACATTATCCACAAAAGGATCATGAGTGCCAGCCTTGCGTACACGTACGAAATTAGATTCATTGCCAATTTCTGGATTGTCCGTCATCGAGTTAAAGGTGACGTGGCCTGCCGGGTTTTTCCAGGTATAAGTAGGCCTGGTTGGACCCCAAGTAGCTTCTTCCGCATGGACTGGAGCTTGAATCTGACCAAGGCTGAACGCACCTGCGACCACTGCCCCAATCACTGGAAAGATACGACGCGCAGAACTACGCATATCTTCCCATGTTTTTGTTTTTATGTTTATGTTCATCGATCTCCTTTCGATTAAGATCCTAAACTCATTTTAGACTATTTTTGATTTTTGTACAATATATTTGTTCAATATTTTTTCTTCTCTATTGAGTACAATTATTGTTCAGAATTTACGTCAATATTTACCGTACGAGTTTGACCAGATTCATGAGCCGTAGCATTATCTGCGTTAGCTACCGACATTAAACTGTCCCTATCCTGAGCCGTTGCTGCTTTATCTTCGTTTAAGACTGAACCCTCTGGATTAGATTGTCCTGGGCGAGATTCTTCAGGAAGTACTGATTTATTTTCCGCATCAACCTGCTTTTCCGTAGCCACACCCTCTTGGTGGACAATACCTTGGCTATTGTCTTGTGTTGTAATGAATGAGTTTGGCGCCAAATCTTGCTTGGCTGCTTCTCTAGTCATCTGATCAAAGTGGCCTGCGTCGGTTATCTCACTTCCCGGAGTGTTGGTCTGAACATTGTGCTCATCATTCCCCTCGCGGTTTGCAAGTCCAGCTTCTTTTCCGGTTTCTGATAATTTAATATCATCCTCATTCGCCGATGCCGTATTGGTCTTACCATCACTTACATTATTCTCAGGAGCTTTTGGATTTTCTTTAGGGGTTGAAGGAGGAGTTTCACTCTTTGGAGTTGAAGGAGGAGTTTCATTCTTTGGCTTTGGTGTTGAAGTTTCATTCTTTGGAGCCGGCTCTTCACCTTTTACTCCAACTTTTTTCTGAGTAACTGTTGAAGTCGTTATATTTGTTTTATCTACGGTCTTGGTCGCTTCTTTCTTCGCTGTCTTCAGATATTGGAAGATTATCTGACCACATTTTACATTAATACCTAAAATCTTAACGCTAGACATGATATTCATCACTTCACCATCAGAAGCATTCTTCTCAATCACACCCAGAGCCCTCAATGAGTTTTCCTTAAATCCATCACGAACATTCATATCCATGATATTTGCACCGTCTTTATTCTCAGCATAAACGAATTCTACTGCTTGGCCTTTATGGAATACACCATCTTTATCAAGTGCCATATCTACCTGAAGATTACCTTCACCACCATTATTTGAGGCATAACCAGACTGATACGTCTCATTCATAATCGAACCAAGCTTCAAAGTAGAACCTTCAAGGAAGTTTGCAATTGTATTATTAGCTTCCTTCTTAATTGCAACTTGAGATTCCGCGTCACCATGCTGAATCATATAGGTAATATCATTCACAGCCGTAGGCGAGGTGGCCTTCTCAAATGCACCGAAAGAAGCACCGAGGTAACTTGTCATATTAGGGTTTTCCATGGTATCCAAAATTTCTTTCATACCTTCAGCACCTAGAGCTTCATTTGAAGCACCCTGCTCCTTAAGACTTTCTAAGCCAGATCGATCAACGAAAGTCATATCATTGCCCGAACGCCTCGAATCAGTAAAACCTGGGAATTCCGGATTAATATTGCCATCAAATACAATCTTAGTTTCTTTACCATCTACCATAATATTGAAAGAATTTCCCTTAACCAAAGAATCCACTTCACTACCAGTATCGTGTTCCGCTAGAGCTTCCTCTACATTACCATCCGTGTCGCCGTTATTATCCGTGTTTTTTTCGACGGCGGTATTCTGACCTATAAACTTATTATCACCATTGGAGTCACCATCCTTATCTATGCCTTTTTCGACGGCAGCGTTATGCTTCGCAGTAAACTTGTTTCCACCATGAGCTGCAAAAATAGCAAGTGCGCCGATTCCAACAACCATCATAAATCGCTTAATTCCCTCACCGTGTTTCTTAATCTTCTCAACTACGCTGGCGACGAAACCTTTTTTCTTATCGGTCTCAGAATTCTCGATATCAGCATCCTCAACATCCGATTCTTTCGCCTCAGATTTTTCGCTAGATTCCCCAGTCTCCTCATCGTTAGAATCTACAATCTCAGTCTTACTATTGCCATTTTTCTGTTTTTCAAGCATTTTCTGAAGCTGCTCTAATTGATCTTTTGGTAATTTTTGCATCC